>Ga0209088_10000422_pt1 | contig 30672 bp, 29 predicted proteins | sample S_140625_EF_Meta_FD_187324 | JGI IMG/M metagenome (GOLD analysis project Ga0209088, IMG submission 187324) | Freshwater microbial communities from Lake Simoncouche, Canada to study carbon cycling - S_140625_EF_MetaG (SPAdes) (version 2) | ecosystem: Environmental > Aquatic > Freshwater > Lake ... | reverse complement strand
AGGGCGGCAGTCCCGGCAGGTGCCCCCCGACCCCAAGCATGTGGGGCAGGCTGGAGAGCACCACCAGCGCCGTGAGCCCGGCCGCCACGCTGACCTTGCGGCGCAGCAGGGTGCGTTCCCGAGCCAGATCCCGCTCCATGCCGTCGGCCAATCCCGCTGGGTCCTCGGGGGCGTGGCAGCAGGACGGACCCGGGGGGGCACTGCTCATCGGGTGACGTAACGGGTGCTCAGCTCCGTGCTCGCCCCTGGTGCCAGCTCGATCTTGCGATCGCCGCTCAGCAGGGCTTGGCGCGGGCCGCTCCAGGGCTCGATGCACACCATCGGCCGGGGCGGCTCGGTCCACAGCACCACCAGATCGAAGGGGTGGCTGAGCTGCAGTTCCAGCGTGGCACCGGCCGCTTCATCCACCAGTCGCACCGGGCCGGTCGGGCGCACCAGCAGGTCGATGCCCTGGGCCAGGTGGTCCATCTGCTCAGCCGTGGGGGCTGGAGCCATGGTGAGGTGGTTGAGGCACTCATCCGGCAGGCCCTCGAAGCGCACCCCCTCCAGGCTGGAGAGGTTGAAGTAGGGATGGAGCCCGAAGCTGAACGGCATGGGGGCCTCGCTGCGGTTGGTCACCGTGGTGATGATCTCCAGGGCGCCCGGCGCAAGCCGCACCTCCATGCTGAGCAGGAAGGCGAAGGGGTAGGCCTGCAGCGTCTCGGGCGTGTCGGTCAACTGCAGCAGCACACCACGCCCATCCGCCAGGGGCTCCAGGCGCCAGGGAAGCTGACGGGCGAAGCCGTGCTGAGGGAGGGTGAAGGTGCCCTGGGGCAGGGGCAATTGGTTGTCCGGCAGGCCGCCGGTGATCGGGAAGAGCACCGGAAAGCCGCCCCGCACCGACTGGGCCGGATCGAGGAAGCGCTCCAGATCGAGGTAGACCACCTCCCGATCACCACAGCGCCAGCCGCTGATCAGGCCGCCCCGCTCGGGCACGAGCCGCAACAGATCACCACTGGCGGGGTCGCTGAACTCCCAGTGGGGATAGGGCGCATTCCGCTGAATCAGGGGCATGGAAGGCTTGGCCAAAGGGAGCGAACCCCACTCTGCCGCCAGCCTGCGAAAAGTGATGCCAACCCGATGACCGAAGGGGGTCGTTTGATTGGCGCAGGTGATTGGCGCAGCCTCGTCGCATCGCTTGAACGGTTCACCACTCCATCAGCTGGAAGCCAACGAGTCCCATCTGTCATCAAACAGCCATTCGTAGTTGCGCCAGCGGCCGATCGAGCCTGTGGAGATCGGTTGGCGCACCTGTGTGTGGCTGAGGGTGATGGGGGTGCGGGGATTGGCCTCAGGCTGCAGGACAGCCGCATCCATCGGTAACTTCAGGGCCTCCAGGCAGGCCTTGATTGAAGCTTCAGGCTCACGCACGAGGGCCTCGTAGTCCACGATCCTGTGGTTGAGGCCGAGGCGTTCGAGAGCCAGGGGCACCAGCTGGCGGTGCAGCCGGATCACCTCCCGAATCCCCTCCAGGCTGCTGACCCAGCCCTCGCTCTCATTGGGCCGGATCGCGGCCATCGAGAGGCTGATGGCCAGGTCGCGCGGATCTCGGCGGAGGTGCAGATGCACCGAAGCCGGAAAAACCCTGGCAATCGCTGGCAGCCACTGCCAGGCGAGCAGGGATTTGTCGATGATCCAGGGGGTCGGTGCACCAGTGAGGCGCTGGGCGGCCCGCAGATAACCCTGCTGCAGGGCGGCGAGGCTCCGGGCACTGAGGCTTTGGAGCTGATCGGGCCACATACCCTGGCCCACCAGGGCCCGGGCGATGCCGTTGACGCCCTGGAACTCGCCGATGCCGCGAAGAGCCGGGTGGCCATCGAGCATCTGCTCCAGCAGGGTGGTGCCCGAGCGCGGCATGCCCACGATGAACACCAACCCCTGCTGGGGTTCGCTGTCGGGGAAGGCGACGGGGAAGGATCCGGCACGCAGACCCTCCAGCTGCAGCTCGAACCGGGCCAAAAAGCGGCGCAGGTCGAAGGGGGGCGCCGTGGCGGCCTGCACCCGCTGCGCCAACGACCAGGCCTGCTGATAGCGACCCAGGCGATCCAGCAGCTTCACAGCATCAAAGCCAGCCATGCGCCGCAGCTGGCTGGAGTGGCGCCCCCCCGCCAGGGGGAGCAGCGCGGCAACAGCGGCCTCAGGATCGCGGGAAGCAACGAGTCGGGCGTCAAACAGTCGTCCTTCCGGCGACACAGCCCAGGATTTCTGATGAGCGAGCAAGTCGGCCAGGGCTACGCTATCTCCTGCGTGATACAGCGCATCAGCAAGAAAGCTGCAGGCCGCCATCGCCACCCCCTGCCCGCCTTCGCTCAGGGGCCGCAACAGCAGGATGGCCCGCTCAACATCACCAAGCTGGAAGGCAACAAAGCCTTGAATCAGCTGAAACTGGGGTGTGCTTCCCAACGCCGATTCAATCGCATCGAGGTGTTGCTGGGCGGCCAATAACTGGTGGTCCGATGCCAATTTTGCGGCGGTGGCGAGCTTGGTGACTGGATCCGGAGATCGCTCCCCGAAGCCATGGGGCAAAGGAGATTTGGGCCTCTTTTTCACGCCGACGCTGGTTCGCTGCCAATCGATTGGAGACTAACAGCATGGGACAAATGCAGCGTGCCAATCCAATGCCCCCCTGCCTATGGCAGGAGGGCAAAAGATCCGAGTTACCAACCCTAAGCGATCTTGTCCTTGATGGGCAAATCAATAGAGCTGGGATACAACGGCGTAAGTCCTTAGAGAGGGGAGACCAGTTGAATGGCTGGAGGAAGTGAGCCCACCGTGGGCACACTCAGCCAGGTTCGATCAAAGTTCGCCACACCTGGAAGCAGGACATTAATGTCGGCATAGGTATTACCATCGAGATCAACCTGCAGCAGTTCATTGACAAATCGCACTTGCCCCTTCACTGCGCCATCGAAACTATTGGTTCCAATCCAAACCCAGGTTGCGTCCGCTCCATTGGCATTACGAAGCGCAATATCGATCGAGACGAAGTCCTTGCCGGCTTCAAAATCGGTAATCACATCATTGTAGAAGGGATCAGCGGTGACGTAATAGAAGCCATCCCGTCCTGCTCCACCGGTGAGGATGTCGTGGCCAACCTCACCAGCGAGAAGGTCATCACCCGCACCGCCAATGAGCGTGTCATTGCCATTGCCACCCACCAACATGTCGTTGCCCACATCACCCTGGAGAGTGTCGTTGCCGGCGCGACCATTGAGATAGGAATTCTGAACGGTTGCCACCATCACATCAGATGCGCTACTTCCATAAACGATATTCGGGAAGTTGGTCAGCAGCACCGGCGAGAGCTGGGGCGCCGAACCCGCGTCTGGCGAAGGCTGGGCATCCAGTGTCGGACCAGTTGTGGGACCTGGATGATGCGTGTGACCAAAGGGGAGCGGGGTGTAGTCACGATCTGCGGGAATAAGATCACCCGCCACATAGGCATCACCATCGAGATTCGGATCAAAGTTAAACATCATCATATTGTCTTCATGCTGCAAAATGTGGCAGTGGAACACAAAGGGCCCCTCAAAAGTGCGGAACTTCATATAGAGGACTGCATTGGTATTGGGACCAAGCAAGGTGGTGTCACTCTTGAACATCTTCTCGGGGAAGTAATCAGGCCCGGGAGCGATGCCATTGATGCTCTGAACCTGGTGCGACTCCAGGTGGATGTGAATCGGGTGCCACCAGCCACCACCACCATTGATCAGAGTCCACTCTTCGGCCACACCAACAGGCATCGGATTGTTAGAAATATCGTGCTCAAATTCAGTCTGGTTAATCATCCACCAGCCATTGTGTCTGCCGAACTGGAAGGTGCGATGGTTACTGATCTCCGAGGCAAGAATCGGGGTGTTTTCGCGCAGGAAGGTATTGGTGTCGATCGTATTGGTCGGTGTCGTGGCTGTTTTATCGCCCACCACAATCTTCATGATCCTCTCTGAGAATCCGCTCGTGCCATTGGTGAGCAAATTACCCGAGGGGCCCGTGCCCTTGTTTTGTTCGGAGGTGTTCACCAGGTAGAGCACCGTGCCAGGCGCATAACCCGAGAAATCCATCACCACATCCGCGCGCTGGGCTGGCCCAATGATGAAATGGTCCATCTGGAGCGGATGGGGCAACAACCAAGTGTCATTGCCAATCCGCAGGTGATTCTGGGTGACTCCAGCTTCATTCTCAAAATGCAGGTTCCAGACGCGAGCTGTTGAAGCGTCAAGCATCCGCATTCGATACTGGGTAGGCTCTACCGACATAAAGGGGTAAGCCTTGCCATTAATCATCATCACATCACCGAGATAGCCATCGGTGTTGGGGCCAAACGGGAAGCCGTCGTAGAACACCGATCCATCAGCATTGAAGCGCCGATCGGTAAGGGCCATCGGAATATCATAGGGAGATTGATGTGTCATGAATTCTTCTTCATTCCACTCAGCCGTCGATTTCCACCAGCCGGGCAGAACATGGTTCTTGACGAGGTCGAGCTCCATGTCGTCGAAGGCATTCCAGAAGCCCGCCATCCCTTTGATCACCTGGAAGTCGGTGATATCCTCGCCATGATCGTGATACCACATGTTCGAGGGTGATTCGCCGAAATCTGGCTTACCATCATTGCCCATGGGGATGGTATTAGGATAGTAATAATCGCGGTAATTGCCCGGATTGATCACAAAGGATGCATAGCCATCGGAATGGGCTGGGGTGTGGGCACCATGGAGGTGAATGGATTCACGCTCAACGATATTGGCCGGCAGGCCAGGAGCCGTGGGCAATTCGTTCCAGTGCCTCACCACGATGGGTTGACCCACCTTGGTCTTGAAGGTGGAACCGGGCACGGTGCCGTCATAGCCATAGACCTCTGAGACAAAGACTCCATCTGGACTATCAACAAGCTGCTGATAACCCGCTCTTTCGCGCTGTGTATACCAAGAGGTCTTCTGACCAGTCGTGAAATAAGGAGTATTAGTTCCCGCTACATTCTGATTATAAAATTCGGGCGCTATGCCGTGATAGTCAATTTGGTTGGGATCGAGATTCGGATAGAGGCCAGGCTGCCCACCAGGATCGGGTGCAGGAGCAAAATTCGTGCCCCAGATATCGGGCTGATCACCCACGTAGTCCGCCTGCTTCAGGGTGGGAATCGGCAACGCCGAGGCCCACTTCGTGACGCGGAAGGGCGTGAATTTAGGCTGGATGATCTCAGTCGCAACATTGGGAGCGGCGGAACTGTCCGTCACCGTGACCTGCACTTGGGATCCGATCGCGGTGCCGCCCGGTTTATCGCTGAATAAACGGGCCAACAGCACCTCATCACCTTCGGTCTTGAGATCTTTCAACAGCGTTTGCGAGAACGAGGCCTTGCCAGCATTGACCAGAACCTGGCCAAAGAGATTGCCAGCACCGAGATCTTGACCGTTTACATTATTACCGCGGATTTGATAATACAGAATCGAGCCGTCCGGCACATTTGTTGTGTTTACATTAAATGTAATTGTGTCGCCTTCATTGATCGTGGATACTGAAGGGACCAACTCATAGGTTTCCAAACCAGCCGCCCTAGATGAATCCAGTATGGACACCGCTGTGGTAGCCAACAGATTGCTGAGTGCCGGATCGCCGTAAAGGTTGAATTGGAGCGTCTCGTTGCCCTCGGTTTTCACATCGGGGGCCAAGACATGGGTCAACTGGATCTGGCCATCGTTACCGACTGTGGCTGAACCAATCACGGTGCCGTTGCTAAAGTCCTGGCTGGTGACATTGGTCCCGCTGATATTCCAATATACTTGCGTACCCTTCGGTACGTTCGTGGTTTTGATCGTAGTGGTCAGCTCCGTTCCTTCGATGACGGCAACCGCCGACGTGGCGAGGGCATAGGTTGGCACCGCCGCTCCTTGGCCGATGGTCGTGGACGTGTCGGCGAGGACACAGGTCGTTGAGGAGCCAACCTGCTTCGTGCGAGCGGAATCGGAGTAGAGCTTGATGAGGAGGGTTTCGGTGCCCTCGGTGATTTGGTCGTTGGCGATGGTGTGGGAGAAGCTGAACATCCCGTTGGTACCCGTCACTCCAAAGCCGGTGAGGGGGCCGCTGCTGAAATCGGCGGCCGTGATGCCGGTGCCTGAGAGTTCCCAAAAGAGGGACGTTCCCGTCGGTAAACCGGTGGTATGCACGGTCGTGTTCAGCACCGAGCCTTCGTTCAGGGCTCGCGATGACGCCATCAGCATGAAGGTTGCCGTCGGTGGCAACAGCACCGGCGTGGTGTAGGTGTCGTTGATGACGACGGAACCGGTGTTACCAACCTGCGTGGTGAAGGCGGGATCGGTGAAGAGCTTGATCAGCAGCGTTTCAGGGCCCTCGGTGAGGAAGTCGCTGGCGATGGCATTGGTGAAGGAGAACTGCCCATTAGGGCCCACGGCGCCCGAACCGCTGAGAATGCTCGGGCTGAAATCGGCCGCCGTGATTCCGGTACCCGAAACTTGCCAGTAGAGAAGGGTGCCGGGGATCACGTTGGTGGTCGTGACCGTGGTGCTCAGGTTCACACCTTCATCGATGCTGGCCACCGCCGGGGTGACGGCGTAGGTGGCCACCCCCTTGGAGGTGTCGCCAATGATGTAAGAGCCTGTGTTGCCCACCTGGATGGTGCGGCCAGCATCGGAGTAGAGCTTGATCTGGACCGTTTCAGCGCCCTCGGTGGTGATGTCGTTGGCGAGGGTGTGGGCGAAGGTGAATTTTCCTGTGGAGGCCACGGTGCCCGAGCCGGTGAGGAGGCCGGCGCTGTAATCGGCCGCCGTGATTCCGTTACCCGAAAGGGCCCAATAGAGAACGGTGCCGGTGATCACGTTGGTGGTCGCAACCGTGGTGGTCACCACCTGGCCTTCATTGGGGGCCGCGAGCGACGGGGTAATGGTGTAGGTGGGTACTGGTTTGGTGGACGTATCGTTGACGAGATAGGACGCCGCGGAGCCCACCTGGACGGTGCGGGCGGCATCGGAGAAAAGCTTGATCTGGACCGTCTCGTTGCCCTCGGTGGCCTTATCGAGGGCGAGGGTGTGGGAAAAGGTGAACTGCCCATTCGCAGCAACCTTGCCCGAACCGGTGAGGGCGCCGGCACTGAAGTCGACTGCCGTGATCCCTGTTCCCGACAGCGACCAATAGAGAACGGTGCCGCTAAGTACGTTGGTGGTCTTGACCGTGGAGGTCACCGCCACGCCTTCATTCACGACGGCGAGCGACGGGGTGACGGCGTAGGTGGGTACCGGTGTGGTGGAGGTATCGAGAATGCTGACGAGGGCTGTTGTGCCGACCTGGGTGGTGCGGGTCGAGTTGGAGAAGAGCTTGATCTGGAGAGTTTCCGTACCCTCGGTGACCTTGTCGAGTGCGAGGGTGTGGGAGAAGCTGAATTGGCCGTTGGCCGCAACCTTGCCGGAACCGGTGAGAATGCCGGCGCTGAAATCGCCGGCGGCAATACCCGTGCCAGACAAGGACCAATAAAGAACAGTATTCGTAGCTACACCCGTTGTCTGCACAAGGGTTTGCAGAATTTGCCCTTCGGGAATTGCTGTCAGGGAGGGGATAAGCGAATAGGTGGATGCCAAAGGAGGATTTGCAACGGGAGGTGGGGGAGCAAAAGAATCAAGATCTCAGCTTGAATTCAGTCTGCGATTTGCTGATGAGTTGAAGGCTGCTTAGAACAACGCCGGAGCAGATTCACGGCAAAAAATAGTCCGAGCAGACGGCATGGGTCCGGCCAGGAGCCAGGGAGGCCAATGGGCAACTGGAAGCGTGGTGGTCATGGGGACCAGCTGTTAGGGGTCGATACAGCGACCTTACACGCCTCATGTGATCCAGGTCAACACTTCCTGTAGAGGTGCGGCAGACAAGGGGGGCATGATTCAGTAAGACTGCTCACGCTCCCCTGTCAGGGAGCGGCCCATGGGTCGCACAGAGGCCCGTGAGGCACCGCACGTCCGCATGTAGGCAATCAGTTTACGGTGAAGACATGTGTCAGTGTGAGGGCGATCTCCCCGGGCGCTGTAGGCACGCACCAGCCCCCCACCCCTGGCCATGGGGCACTTGCCGCAGCCTGGTCGCCATGGAGCTCTCTGGCCGTTGCTTGCGGCCACCACCCATTCCAAGCCGGCCGGCTCCCCATCGGCCCATCCGGCTTCGCCGAAGCGGTGATGTCAGAAGGCCCACGCCCTCAGTCGAAGGCCTCAGTCCAGACCCTCAGTCGAGAGATTCAGGCTGGACACCACCGCAATCCTGCCAGCTCAATAAGAGGCGTTTCAACTGATTCTTCGTCGCATCCAGCTCATCGATCCGGGCATCAATGGTGGCCATCTTGGTGGTGATGCTCTGCTTGAGTGTCGAGCAATTACACACACCAGTACGGCGCACTTCCAGAATTCGCGCCACATCGGCAATCGAGACATCCATGGTCCGCAAAGCACGGATCAGGGCCAATTCCTCCAGGCTTTCCGCCGCAAAAAGCCGATAGCCCCCTTCGGAACGGCCCACGGGCCGCAACACGCCCTGGTCGCAATAGAAACGGATCGTTTTAACCGACAGCCCCGAGCGCTTGGCCACCTCGCCAATGCGGAGAAGGGCTGCCTCCAGCGAGGCAGAAGCTGGCAGGGATCCCATCACCAAAGCTTCCACTAGAAGGACAGTTCAAGACTAGAGGGTGCAGCCAGCAGTTCGAGCTAGCTGCACGTTTCGAAAGGTTGCTAGTTTTTAGCTGAGGTTGTGATTTCGCCGGAGGGTTTCTCAGCCTGGGAATTAAGCTTGGTGGTGTCGTGATGCTGATCCGGGCGGGGCGGTTTGCGGTAGCTACCGGAGCCACCCCCACCACACGCCAGAGCGACGGGACTAAACGCCACCAAGCCAATGGTCAGGGCCAGACAGGGCATCGCCCTCACAAGGAACTGATCAACGGTGCGTCCCGCCGAGGGAGAGATTCGCTGCAGCTGCGTGGTCATAGCGAAAACATGTATATACCGTGTAATCTTAATCCATGCTGCTCCGGTCCGCAAAGACATTGGGCCAGGCCTTTCGTGGCTGGAACGGTGGCCGCAGGCCTGGGCCCTCGATGCACTGCGTCCAATCCGACAACCCAAGTTCATCATAAAAAAACCCCAAGGCGGACGACGCCCTGGGGAAAGCCACAATCAGACGGCAAAAGGAATCAGAAGCGGAAACTCGTTTTCACCAAGCCACCAAACTGATTGAAGCTTTCTCCCGAGGGGGTCACCATGCCGAGCGGACGGCTGAAATACACCAGGGCCGGGGTGACGCTGATGTTGTCCGTCACCTGGAACTTGTACCACCATTCCCACACGTAGTTGCCGTCGTTGGCATTGAGGTCACCGGTGAGGGTTTTCGCCATCACCGGCTGGGCGACGGCGAAGCCAAAGTCATTCCCCTTGGCAAACAGATCGGTCCACTGCAGACCCACCATCCAGGATTGGCTGTTGCGCACCTGGCCCACCGGCTGGGCTTGGCTGTAGGAGGTTTGGTTGGTGCCCCAGCCGAGGCTAAGGGACGGCAGCCAGCCGCTCTTGAGGGGCTGCCAGAAGCCACTCAGACCGATGGCATTGGTGCGGGCGGCCAGGTTGTGGTCGATCGAGCTGTGGGTGGTGGGGGTAGTGCCAGGCACAAACACCGTTTCCGGCTGCACATAGGTCCAGATCGCTGCCAGACCCCACTGCGGCTGCTGGTAACCCAGCTGAACGCTGCCGATCGCTCCGGAGTTGCGATTGCCGATGCCCCCTCCCCCCTTGCCCACGTCGACGGAGGGATTGCTGGACTCGCCATTGGCGGCGACATAGTTCGCACTGAGGCTCAGGCCCTTGTTCTGCCACCAGAGGCCGGCACCGGCACCGAGGTTCTTGTTGTAGGCGGCAGGGGCCCCGTTCACCGTCATCACGTTGAGGATGGTGTCGGAGGGATAGACATTCGGCCAGAGGGCCAGCATGTCTTCCTGACCCACGCGGGCGCCAACGGTGGCCGTGAACTGGCCGCCGATCGGGAACTGGTAGTAGAGCTTGTCGACACCCACCACGTTGGCGCCAGCCTCCTCCTCAAACGCCACTTCCAGGGTGGAGAGGGCCAGAGCATGGGGCTCACCGCCGAAGACGCTCTTGCCGAAGTTGCCGGACCGAAGGTTGGTGCGCAGCAGATCTTTGCCGGTGAAGCTGGTGTCGAGGGTGAGTTGCAGGTCGTAGTTGAAGCTGGTGCCGTTGGGCAGGGGCACTGGTGAGCGCTTGGCGCCGGTGGGGGAATTGGCCCGGTTCACCGTGTTGGCCTGGAGGTTGATGGCCGAGCCGGAGAAGGTGTTGGCGCCCACCACGAAGGTGGCCAGACCGGAGAGCTTGGTGGTGGTGGAGAACTGGTTGGCCTCCAGCTCACCCACGCGGGCCTCAAGGCCATCGACGCGGCCACGCAGCACGGCAAGTTCCTTCTGGAACTCCTTCATCAGGCGCTTGAGCTCGTCGGTGGTCTCGGTGACGCGATCGAGGCAGGCGTTGAGCAGGGCAGCCGCCTCAAAGCGGGTCATCGCCTGGCCGCCCTTAAAGGTGCCGTTGGGATAGCCAGCCACACAGCCGTAGCGGTCCACCAGGTTGGAGAGGGCCTGGTAGGCCCAATCAGTGGGCTTGACGTCGGAGAACTGGGAGATGCTGGTGACTTGCTCTTGGCTGGCGTAGGCATTCACGCCCGAGAGGTTGAGATCGGCGGCCTGGGCCCCAGTAACCGAAGCCGCTCCAATCAAGGGGACGCAGATCAAGCGGTAGACAAGGGGCAGACGGAAAGAAGACATCTCAATAACGGGCGAATGTGTACCGCATCCGCGGCATTGCCTGCCACATTGCCCCATCTCTCCCCTAATGAAGGCCTACGGGAGACAGTTGTCAAAGGGTCCGATTCGGACTCAGGCCAACGGAGCAAGACTTGCTGGGCTGAAAGCCAACGGGACAAGGGCAATGGCAGCTCCCCAGCGCTGTCCTATGCAGGCAAGACTTCCGAATCCCGGCTTCTCCCCCACGATCGGGGGCTTCCCTTGGGGATGGAACATATTCAGCCCCGGCCGATCAGATGAAAAGGGGCAAAACAAAGGTAACCACCAGCGCCACGGCGTAGCCCAGCAAGGAGACACTGAACAACACACGGGCTTGCCGTTGCAACCGCAGACAGGCACGACGCCGGTCAGGGTCGACTGGGCAGCTTCCGTGGGTGGCCTGGCGCCACAAGGCAAAGCCGCCCAGCAGCAAACCCACCCCGGCCAGGCCGAAAACCAGGGGCTTGTTCGCAGAAATCAGCACCAGACCCGGGACAGCACTGATCAGGCTGGCCATCACGGACCCTGCCCCCAGTAGCACCAGAGCGGCTGGCAACACACAACACACCAGGGTGCCGGAGGTGAACAGCAAACTCAGCAGTTGGACCAGCCGGAGCCTTCGGCCCTCCGCCATCGCTTGGCGGCCATCGGCTCGGGTCTGCATCAGTGGGGCTTTGCGGTGGCAGCAGCAGCGGCCGGCGCTGCACGATCAATCCGTCGCACGTCGTAGCCGGCATCGCGGACGGCCTGCTTCAGCGTGGCCGCATCAAGGGAGGCGCCACTGCGAGCAGTGACTTCCACCATCCCCTTGGAAAGATTGATCTGCACCGCTTCGATGCCGGGCACAGCCTTGAGCCGCTTTTCGATGCCCTGGGCACAGAAGGAACACACCATCCCGTTCACAGAAATCCTGTAAAGGGAGGAGCCAGCCAGGGCCACACCCTGGCCGAGACTCACCAGCCCTAGGGCCACAAATGGGAAGAGGCGCGGAAGAATAGCCATTTTACTTCTGCTTGACCTGGGACTTGGGGTCTCCATTGGCCTGCTGGGACGCGTTGTCCGGCAGCGAGACGTTGTTCTGTTGGGAATTGAGATGCTTTTCACAAGCTAGGGCGCCGTTGACACCCAGTGCGGCTGCGGCGATCAAGACAAAGGCGAGGAGGCGATTCACGTGTCTGTTCCAACTACATTAATATTACATCCTTGAGCCCTCGCTTGGCGGCCCGCGACTCGGGCCAGCCTGGCCATCAGTTGATCTTCCCAGCCGAAGCTGCACCGGTCGCCACCCGGTCAATCCGACGGACGTCATAGCCGGCATCCCGGAGGGTCTGCTTCAGGGTGGCCGCATCGAGGGAAGCGCCACTGCGGGCGGTGACCTCCACCATCCCCTTGGAGAGATCAATGTGCACCGCTTCAATGCCGGCTACCGCCTTGAGCCGCTTCTCGATGCCCTGGGCACAGAAGGAACACACCATCCCGTTCACCGAGATCCGGTAGAGGGATGAGGAGGTCGCAAGGGCCACGGGGGGGCAAAGGCTGCAGGCCAGGGCACCACTGCCGCCCAACATCGCTGCGGCGATCAAGGCCGAGGGAAGAAACCGCTTCATGCATCCAATGCAACTACATCAACTCTACATCGCAATGTGAGCCCTGTCCACCCCTGGCCCGGATCCGCGGCGGCACACCATGGCGAGGGTGTGGACGGGCACTGGCTTGCCTGGCGGTGGACGCCCGGCGATAGGGGATAGGCTGGTCGACGGCTGGTGCTGCAGGCCGTCACCTTTCTTGCTGGCTTGCTGTGGTCCACCCCCTAATCACGGCATTTGTTTTGCTTGCAGGGGTGGGGGGGGCATCTTGGATTGCACCTGCAGCAGCCGCGCCGCTAGCCCATAAGGGCAGCATCGTGGTGAGTGGCGAGTACGACCCGGCATGGTCGTCATTCACCGTGACTCCGGCCATCACCCGCAGCACCGGGGTGGGTCCAGCCCTCCATTGGATGCAGCCCGAGGCAGGCAGCGGCGGCACCAACGGCGACACGGCCGGCCAGGAACTTTGGAGTCTGGTGTCAGTCACCCAACGGCTACATCGCTGGAACGGCGCCCTGTACCAAGCCAATGCCTGGGCCGGCGTTGGCGCCGGCTTACTCACCATCTTTCCCGACGATGGCCGTAGCCGTTCCAATCGAGCGGCCTGGTCCCCCTGGGGCCAGCTGGACTTCGAGACTCGCCGTCTCTACATCGGAGGATCGGCCCGTTGGTTCCAGGCCGCCGATATCGGCAGGCTGATGACCTCGGCAAGGGCGGGGGTGGCCCTCACCCCCGCCTCCTACGACCATTGGCAGCCCTGGCTCATGGTGGAGGCACGCACCATGGAGGGGCTCGTGCAGGGCGTGGAGATCACTCCCCTGCTCCGGGTGATCCACCGCCGGGTGCTGGCGGAAGCTGGGGTGAGCACCTTGGGATCGCTGCGCCTGAATCTCACCTACACCTACTGACACCTCAAGCCCCATGAAGTCAGCAGATTCCCAGGGATATTTGCTGGCTTTTCCCACACTCGTGCCCTACCATCATGTAGATGCTTCGTTGGACATGCGTGTTAATCCACTGCCGCAGGCCGAAGCAAGCTTGATTAAATTATCACCATCCCCTGAACGCAAGCCATTCAACAACATCCACGCCCAAGACATTCTCGACTGTCAGAACAATACTCAACCGCTGTTGATCTCTGAAATTCATCGCCGGGCCACGGGCCCGAAGCCGCTCGAGCTCGCGTCTGCAGCCCTGCGCTGAGCCAAAACCATGCCAGCCCCAGAACCGCCCACGACACCAGCTTCCCTACTCCCGTCGTCCCTACGCAGCAAGATCAGCCAGCTGCCGTGGGCGGTTCTGGGGGTGGGTCTGCTGATCACGGCGGGAATCACCATCCAGAACAATCTGTTCAATCGTCGCTACCACGAGCATGCCGAGCTTGCCCTGCTCAACGACGTGGCCGACGCCGTGATCAGCAAGATCAATGCCTACAGCGCCAATCTGGCCAGCATCAGCGCGATGGCAGAGGCCCACGGCTCCCTCAGCCCGGAGCGCTTCCGCAGCTATCTCGAGCAATTGCGCAAGGCCCAGCAGTTGCCGCAGGGAACCCTGGGGCTTGGCTATGCCCGCTACGTCCTCCAGGCCGACAAGTCGACGTTCGAAGCCAGTCTCATGGCCACCTATGGCCAGGCGATCCAGATCCACCCTGCGGGACTGCGACCGGCCTATGCGCCGCTCACGGTGTTCCAAGCGATGGGTCACCACAACCCTCAGGCCATCGGCCTCGACCTGCTCAGCGAACCGAACAGCAGAGCAGCTCTAATCCAGGCGGTCACCAGTGGCAAACCCGTGCTCAGCGCCAAACTGGAGGAGAGCCAGAATGCTTCAACCCAGGAGGCGTCCGAAGAGGTCATTCTTTACACGGTGATTCGAAGGGATCCCAAGGCGCTGAAGCCGTCCCAGCCAAACGAATTGGGGAACGTCTGGGGCTGGGCCTCCTCCCCGATCCTGATCGAGGACATGATGGAGGCCGCCCAGCGAAACATCAACAATCCCAATCTGCCTGGCTCCACCGTGATGCTGTTCGACGGGGAGCGTCCCAGCCACTTCGGGCGGCTTTACGACCCCACGGACAGCCTCGGAACGCCGAGGCTCAGCGATCCCAACTACCAGAAGATCAAGGTGGGCGGGCGCACTTGGCTGGTGGGCGTGCAGCTCACCCGGGAGCTGCCGGGACCGGACGGCCTGCACTGGTCCCAGGCGGTGATCCTTGGGGTGGGCAGCCTCCTTTCGGCACTGGCCGCCATGGTGAGCCGCGAACTGTTGCTGAGCCATCGCCGCACGGTGGAGGCTCTCCATCAGCTGTCGGCAACCACGGAAGACCTGGCCATCGCCTCGGCCGTTTTCGAGGGAACCGTGGAGGGGGTGGTGATCACCAATAGCGAAGGGTTGGTGCTATCGCTGAATCAGAGCTTCACCCAACTCACCGGCTATACCAACATCAATTTGCGCGGTAAATCCCTGGGCGTTCTGCGCTCAGGCAGACATAAGCCCAGCTTTTATGAGCAACTCTGGCAGGAGCTTCTCAAGAAGGGCAGCTGGCACCGGGAAATCTGGAACCGTTGCAAAGATGGCTCGATTCGCCTCCACGACGTCAGTATCACCACGGTGACCGACAAGCTACTTCGGCCGCTCCACTTCGTGGCGATGTATCAAGACATCACGGAGCGCCATGCGAAGCAGCAAACGATCCTGCACCAGGCCACCCATGATGCGCTCACGGGCCTGGCCAATCGAACCGTGCTGGTCGACCGTCTGGAACAGGCCGTCGCCATGGCCCAGCGCTACGGCTCCACGGTGGGCCTGATGTTCATGGATCTCGACGGCTTCAAGGCCGTCAACGACACCTACGGCCACGTCGTTGGCGATCAATTGTTGATCGCCGTCAGCCGCCGTCTTGAGACCTTCCTCCGCAAGACCGACACCATCTGCCGCCAGGGGGGCGACGAATTCATCCTGATGCTGCCCCATGCACCGGATCTGGAGACACTCATGGGACTGGCGGAACGCATCCAGGCCGATCTAAGGAAGCCTTTCACGAGCGTGCCTGGCACCGAAGAGCTGCGCATTTCCGTGAGCATCGGCGTCGCCCGCTGGCCAGAGCATGGGTCCGACACCGATGCGGTGATGCAGGCCGCAGACCGGGCGATGTATCAGTCGAAAAAGAGTGCCAGCAAGAATCCGGTGCTGGCCGATTGCCCGTCAGAGCCTGTTGCAGGCCCTTGGCCTGCCCATCGGCACCGACGGGCCCCAGGAGCGCCCGCGCACCTTTCCCGCCCTGAAATGACGGACAGCTGAGCGGGACTGCGTGTTCAGTGGCCAAAAAACATGCAGGCCGTCAGGGTTGATTCAACCGAGTTGCCGTCATCAGGCGATGGGCTATGACGCCTGTTGATAGAGCTCCTCCAGCCGCTCCCGGCTGAGGTCGACGTAGAGAACTGCTTCACCGGGCTCGGGAGCCTCGGGATGCCGCCGAGACCTGGAACCACCTCCCTTCGAGGAAGCCAGTGGAGCCGATCGGCGCAGGTTCTGGCTCATCAAGGCAAAGGCTCCACCGGCGATGAGCGCAAAGCAGATCAGGTAAACAGCTGCCAAAAGGTCGTTCAAGGAGGGAAAAGTCTTTCCGTCACCCTAGTGTAAAGAAATATTGAGCGTGGCCCGCGGTTCTTTGAGTCCGTGGCTGCCGTCGCCCCAGCAGCGGTCAGACCAGCGGGCATGAAGCATGGTGTACCCATTGGAGCCCCCCGTGCTCACAACAGGAAGGAGATGGAGAAGCACTCCAAGGCCAGCCCTGCCAGACCGGTGGCGGCAAGAATCGAGACGAATGGGATCACCGGCGGCTCCAGCACAGCCAAAACCCAAAGCAATCCTTAGGGGCAGCAATGATTCCGGCCTGGTGCCACTGCAGTGCTTCGCAACGGCGGGGGTCCCCTAGCGATGCCTGGCCTGCGGGCAGCCCTGGCCGGGATGCGCCCCCACAAAACGTTCCACCACCAGGGTGCGCTGCGGCGGCTGGCCCGGTTCGGCCGAGGGGCGGTTGGTGATCAAGCCCTCCAGGTTCACCAGCAGCGGCTGCCCCCTTCGGTCCTCGGGCTGCGCCTTGAGGTAGGCCCGCTCGAGGCGCAGGTAGTCGGTCTCCATCGCCACCGGCAGCCGCGCGCCGGTGGCGCAGAGCCGGATGGTGGCGGCATCGGCCAGGTAGCGGAACATCCCCGCCAGATGCAGGCGGGGATCGATCGGCTGCGGGGTCGCCAGGCGCTGCAGCCGCTCGGGCTGGCGGGAGCGGACCGGCTCGCCCTGCAGATCGCGCTTGGCCAGGGCGGCACCACCCTCAAGCGGCTGGAAAAAGAGCGGTGCATCACGGCCACCGCGCAGCACCAAGCGGTTGCTGCCGGGCTCGATTCGCCAGCGGCCGATGTCATCGAAGCGGTTCGGGGCCGGCCGGTCCAGGACGATCTGGCGCAGCTGGAAGCTGCCGTCATTCGAGAGGTCCACCTGCCAGCGCGACATGCCGCCTGCGAAGGCCAGATCACCGCGCCAGCTGGCCGGCAGGCGGCCGAGCGGGAAGGAGAGCCCAGGCGGCAAAGCCGCTTCCACGGCGACCAGATGGAGGGAGAGCGGCTGGCTGGGCCCGCCCTCCAGCACGGGCGTGAAGGTGTCGGTCGTGAACAGCAACCGCTCCCCCTGGCGCACCGTGGCCCGCACCGAGTAGCGCCCAACGGGTGTCACATCCCCGTCGCGGTAAGGGATCCTGAAGTGGAACGGCGACTGACCAGCGGGCTGCAGGCGCACCCGCCCCAGCTCCCGGGCCGGGGCATCGGCGATAGCGGTGTCAATCAGCACCGCCTCAAACACCGCATCCGGCGGCAGGGCGATGGGTTCCCGGTACCCGGCGGTGCCGGACAGGATGCCCGCGTGGGAAGGAAGCGGTAGCGCTAGGGCCACCAGAGCCGTGACGCTGGCGGTCGTGATGGAGACGGTGATGGAGCGCAGCGGTCTCAAGGCATGGCCACGGCCAGGAACAGCCCCACGATGGGCACCAGGTCTGGGCATCGCAACCAGGGGAACCAGGCTGTTCTCGCGAGCTCAGCGGGAGGGCAGACAATAAGCAAACCAGACCTCACGCCCCCATGAGCCAGGAAGACACCAGCCCTCCTGGCTGAACCGCATCGCCCGGGTGCTGCTGTTCCTGATGCCCACCACCCTGCTGTTCCACCGCGATGGGGCGGACAAGCTGGAGCGGATTCAGCTGTTCAGGAACCTGGCGATCATGGGCGGCCTGCTGCTGGTGGCCGACCAGCACAGCAAAGGCTGAGTGTTTGCCGGGTTGGGGCTCCATGGAGTTTGGGTAAAGCGATGGACAAGTGGTTCTCGGAAAGGATCACTTACCGCACCGGAGTAGACGGATCGTGCGGTTCCGCGAGCCCGGGCCACCTCAACAGCACGGGGCCGAAAACTGAGCGTTGATGATTCAGCCCCGCTTCAAGATGGGACACGCGCGCCCGAAATGGTCACGACCGGCGAAACCAGGGGCGTGAATCGCGCGGGTTTTGCGCAACAATCGACCTATCCTTAACCCATTGATAACGGTTGATGGCTTCCGCTAGGTAGCTTGGTTCTGTACGATCCGACCTCGATGGCTTCCAACTGGACGACCCGAACCCCTTGGGCCGGGATTCAGGTTGCCGCAGTATTAGCCACGGCCCTAGCCACGCCCCCCCTCGCTCCTTCGGCGGCTCTTGCCCTCGGGAGTGAAACCCAGCCATCCGCCATTCGAATCGGGGGCTCCAGCACGGTGTTCCCGATCATGATGGAGGCGATCCGTTCCTTCCGCGCGTCAGGAAATAACACCAAGATCGATCTCAAAGAGTCCGGCACCAGCGATGGCTTCAGGCGCTTCTGCGCCGGTCAACTTGAAATCGCCAATGCCTCGCGGCCGATCAACAGCAAAGAGCTCAAGGCCTGCGCCAGCAATCGAATCAATTTCATCGAGCTACCGATTGCTTTCGATGCCCTCACAATCGTGGTGCATCCTTCCAACACTTGGGCGAAGCAGATCAGCACCAAGGAACTGGCACGGCTTTGGGGACGCCAGGCCGAGGGAAAGATCGACCGGTGGAATGATGTAAACCTCGACTGGCCTGACCGCCCCATCAAACTCTGCGGGCCGGGCAAGGACTCGGGCACCTATGATTATTTCAACAAAGCGATCAACGGCAGCACTGAGAACTCGAGGCAAGACTACACCTCCAGCGAAGATGATAACGTCATTGTTAAATGCGTGGCCCAAAATCCCAATGCTCTTGGCTATTTTGGTTTTAGCTACTACAAGGCTAACCAAGACAAGCTTAGGGCACTTGGGGTCATCACGCCGTCAGGCACCGTGATTCCATCGGTGGCCAATGTTCAGGCAGGCCGCTATCGGCCCCTATCTCGTCCACTGTTTATCTACATCAATGACAAAGCTCTCACGAGCAGACCTGATCTGCAGAAGTTCACAACATATACCATTAGCAATGGCCTGCGACTCGCAGACAAAGCAGGAGACATTCCCCTTCCAGCCAGCACATATCAACTTGTGGAATCAAAGCTGTATAAGCGAATCACCGGAAGCGCATTCTCTGGCGATCTGCCAGTAGGCCTCAGCATCGGCGACGCGCTGAGGCGGAGTCTTGATGCCAATAAACTGCCTCAATTCCGCTAGTTCTGAGTCGCCATTATGGGCCGTTAGCTTGCCGGTCTCCTTTGGGTTGATCCTTCCAGTCAACCCAATCAATGCTGGGGGCCTTGAGATAACAATTGACAGCTCCCCTGAGCGTGGAAAAAAATCCTTCTTCTCCAAAGCAGTCCAATCAGCAACAAGGTGCCGCCGCCCAGGGCCGGCGACACCCCGTTTGCCCTGCCGGCCAAGACCCCTGCAACGAAGGAGTGGGATTCACTCAGCAGTCCATCGCCCTTCACCGTGAAACCGAACAGGGCCGGCAACTGGCTGACCAGAACGGTCAAAGCGATGCCATTCCTGTAGCCGTAGCGGATCGGTTTGGAGAGCAGCTCGGTCATGAAGCCCAGGCGGGCGGTTCCAGCAAGAACGCACAGACTGCCCGAGACAATGGCCAACATCCCAGCCAGGGCCATGGCGCGCTGGGAGTCACCCGCTGACAGTGGCAGCACGATGCCAAAGATGAGGGCGACGAGCGAGGAGTCCGGTCCCAACACCAGCATCCGGCTGGGGCCGAACAGGGCATAGGCCAGCAATCCGACGATGGTGGCGTACAGGCCAGAGGTGGGTGGAACACCGGAGGCAACCGCGTAGGCAATGCCCACCGGCAGCAGCACGGCCGACAAGGCGAGGCCGGCCACGAGGTCATGACGAAGCCGGGCGAGCCTGTCGTGGCGAATGGCCGCTAGACCTGGGAGCCAGCGCCGCCAGCCCACGGAGGGGTTGCTGCTTTGGAGACGCGGATCAGCAGGTGGAGTGAGCGGCATTGGTGGGGGGATGGACGCCGAGAAGGGGCCTGTGTTGTGATGCAGCTTCCCCTCCCCAAGGCGTCTCGCCGGCCGAGTCCTCGCTCGGCTGTGTCTGCCGCAGGCCGTTGAGGCCAGCGCCGTCAGCGTCGGATGAAGTCTGGGATCAACTCACCGCTTCGGTGACAAAGTCGCGGCTCAACAGGTCGCACACCTCAATGATCTGCTGCGCACGCGCTGGGGTGAACGGCAGCTGCTGCGCCAGGACCACCAGGAACTGTTGCTCCTCAGGAGTCACGATCCGATCGCAGTGGATCAGCTGGCAGGCCAAGGCGAAGGCCATCTCCTGCTGCTCCAGGCTGAGCAGCGGGGCCGAGCTGGCGATCAGCCCCTGCCATGACTCCTCCCGGAAGCGCTTGAGCAGGCCCGAGATCAACAAACCGAAGGCGTAGGGCTCCATCTCACGGTAGGCCGTACGCCCCATCAGCTGCTCCCGGATCACCCGGGCTTCGTCCTTGCCGAAGGTCTGGTCGCAGCACACCGCCGCCAGGGGGATGGCGGCAAAGGCTTCAAGCGTGGTCATCGGGAGGGTCATGGCGGGTGGCAGTGAACGCACCTCTCCAGGCTGCCGTGTGTCTTCGAGGGACTCGTTAAGGCTTGTTCAAGCTCAGGCCACGCGAAGGCTCCCATTCACCCAGCAGGCCAGTCCTTTTCTTCGTGTCAGCACCCATCTTCGAACCACTCTCCCCTCCACTGCCGTCGTTACTGATCGGCTTCTCCACTCGGATTCTCATCCGTTGGCCTGGCCCAAGCCACCGTCTTGAACCGGGGTGCATTCCACACCCTGCCGCCGGAGATCTTCCACCAGCAGATCACAGATTTCCCGATCCACCGGAGGAGTGAGATGCTTCTCTCCATCCAAGAGGTGGACCACCTCCCCTGGGAGACAACCGATCCAGCGAGCCAAGCTTTGCTGCGCCTGAAAGCGACGCTCTGGCGAGAGTGCCCCCAGAAATTGGATCCGCAGCCGGTAGCGGGGCGGCACAGGATTGCCCAGTTCGATGCTGCGCAAGCTGGCCGCCGTCGCCAGTACCACCAACTGGTCTCCTGCTGCCAGCATCAGGTCTGGCGGCGGCAAAAGAATGGGCTCGTGATGGCGGGACCGGCGCAGGGAAACGCCGGTCACGCCATAGCCATTCTCCAGCCGGGAGATATTCAGACCGCAGAGATTATCCCGTTCCTCAAGGCGGTAGCGCACGATCAGCAGGTGGGTGCCCTGCAGTTGCAACACCCCCTCAACCCTCTCCCCAAAGGCGGCCGCCACCACCGCATCGGCGACGAGGTCGACGGTGGAAATCACCGCCAGCCCACCCAGCAGCTCTCCCAGGGGTTCGGCAGCACCAAAGGCATGGGCCAGCACCGCGACACCAGCCTCCGGCCAGCGTTGTTGCAGCGCCATGGCGGCCTCCAGATTGGCCAGAAGATCGGTCGAGAGCAGGCCAACGGCGGAGACGGGCCGCCCCTCAAGCGCCTGGAGCGCCTCCTCCAGTTGTCCGAATTGAACGATTCCCTTGTCCTGGGGGCCAGCGATGCCCCCTGACTCGACCCTCACCACGAGCTGCTGGTGATTCCGGAGCCGCTGGGCAATGCGCTGGGCCAGCGCGGACCCCTCCACCAACAGCACCGGCGCAGGGCCCCGCCGGGGAAGCCGAATTCGTTCCACGCCCAGCCGTCCCCGCAGCAAACGCTCCAGGATCACGGCCACCAAGGCCGAGGTCAGCAGCGTGCCAACCAGGGAATAGAGGAGCGTGCCACCAATCAGCCAACCGCTGACCTCCTCCATCCCGGTGATGTCGGCGAGGAGGAGGTTCACCGGGTCGACGTACTCCCCTTTGAGCAGGCCGAGGGTGACAAACACCCCCTGCTTCCATCCCCCCACTTGCGAGAAGATCCTTACGCCGACCACCACCAGCAGAATCAGCAGGGCGAAGGCCCACCGCTGGAGCCGCGTCCAAGCACGCAGCCAGGCGCGCAGCTTTTGGATCTTGCTCCGCAGCCAGGCCAGGCCGCGGTGGCGGAGGGTTTGGCCTGGGGCTAACGGGTCACGGTTGGGGAGCCGTGGCCGGGCCGTCAGCCATACCGGCGGGGATCCGGGGGATGACCCGGGAAGCCAGACCTGCTTGTGGTGACGATGGTCCTCGCCTGGCCCCTCCATGACCTGAATGATCTGGCCATCCACCTCCACGCTCGCCGGCATCGAGGCAGGTCTTAGGGCGGTGGTGATCGCATCAGCACAGAGAAGGTTGGGATCGACCACCGCTATCCCGGGCAGGCGAAGCTCCAGCAGGGCGCCCAGATCGGCGAGACGGCTGCTGGAACGCACCACGATCTCCGCGCTGGGATTGAGGAGGCGGACCTGAAGGGCGGCCTCAAAATTGATCGTGCTGTCGGCACTCAGCAGCAGAACGGCACTGGCGCGCTCAGCACCGGCCTGGCGCAACACGTGGGCCAGGCGCATGTCTCCGTGGGTGAGCGCTCCAGCCAGTCGGGATTCCAGCTCGGGATCTCTCCAGTTGGGCTGCCGCAGATCCACGCCATGGAGGGGCAGATCAAAGGCTAGGAGGCGCTCAAGACAGGCCTGTCCCAGGGCGCCAAGACCACAGACCAAGACGGGGGCAGGGCTGAGGCGATCAGCGGGCAGTGCATTCAACGTCCGGGGCCACCAGGTTCAGAGGTCATCCTCCACACCGGTCGTAATGGTGCAGTCGCTCGTGGGATAGCTCACGCAAAGCAAGGCAAACCCCGAGGCGATTTGATCATCGTCGAGGAAGCTTTGATCAGATTGATCCACACCACCGCTCACAATTTTGCCGGCACAGGTGCTGCAAGCCCCAGCCCTACAGGAGTAGGGGAGGTCAATGCCCTGCTCATCAGCGGCATCAAGGATGTAGGTGTCCGAAGCACAGGAGAACGTTTTACCGTCTTCTGTTGTGATGGTGTAGGTGTCAGCCATGGGTCCTCTTGGGCCAGAAGACCATCCAAGGCGACCCCCCCAAAAAAGGTCGGTCGGGCAGGACACATGGACTCATCTCGGTGGGGTTAGCGTCACCCGTCGCGGCGGCGAGAAAATCACCACACCTCGCACAGCTCCCCTGGCAGCTTCGTCACCGCCTCTTCAGATTCGCCTCTATGGACAGGCCGACTGGCCGGCGATCTGGGCGCTGCTGGAGCCGGTCTTTCGCACCGGCGAGACCTTCCCCCACGACCCGGCCATCACAGAGGACGAGGCCCGGGCAGCGTGGGTGCAGCAGAGCCAGGCGGTGATGGTGGCCGCGGATGCGGCTGGGTCCCTGGTGGGCACTTACTACCTCAGGCCCAACTCCCTGGCCCTCGGCGCCCATGTGGCCAACGCCGGCTATGTGGTGGCCGATCACTGTCGCCGCCAGGGAATCGGCAGCCGCCTCTGCCAGCACTCCCTGCAGGAGGCCAGGCGGCTGGGCTTCCGGTTGATGCAGTTCAACCTGGTGGTGAGCACCAACACCGCCGGACTTCGCTGCTGGCAGCGCAATGGCTTTCAGGTCGTCGGCACCCTGCCGGGGGCCTTTCACCACCGGCAGCTGGGCTACGTCGATGCCCTGGTGATGATCCAAACCCTAATGGCGGAGCCATTTCAATAAAGGTGCTGCCGCTGCGGTTGCGGCCGGGCGTACGGAGTCCGGGGCCATCCGCGGCGAGCTGGATCCAGCCACGCGATACGCCGAGCTGCGAATCGATCGCTGCGGTCTTGGTTGAGCAGCACCAAGGCTGCACCCAATAAGCCCCTGGCACCAAGACGCGTGCCCTTACCAATACACGCGTACGGTCCCTTCAGCTACAATACCCCTTGATGGACTGCAACTGGTGGGCACTCAAAAATTAATGCTTCTTGGTTTTGTTCTAGGACTTTCTGGCGTCACGATGATTGGCTCTCAAGCCTTGGCTGGAGAGCCATGCTCGATTGCAACCATGAAAGGCGATTACCTTTACGCCCAGGATGGAGTCATTCCGGGAAAGTCGGCCGAGAAAAACCAGTTTTTTGCCCAAGCCGGTCGTGAGAACTTTGATGGCAATGGCCGCATGTCTGGCATTTACTCTGGCAACTTCAATGGCTCCATCGTTCGCGGCAACTACGCAGGCACCTACACCATGAAGGCGGACTGCTCAGGGACCGTGACTTTTACGGACAATGCCAAACAGATTTACAACTACGACATCTTTGCAACACAAGGTGGTAGCGAATTCGTGTTTGTACAGACCGATTCGAATTCGATTACCTCCGCCTATCAACGCCGCAGGGCTGCCCCCTAGAGCGATAACTGACATCCATTGATCCCCGCCGCAGGCTCTCCACGGCTCTGAACAGGAGAGCTGACGGGCTGGCTCTGACTTAGTCGGCGAGGCGTGATGCTGTCAAAGCCAGGTTCAAAGAAACCCGCCTCTCTCAAACCTTCCACCGATTCCCACAGAGGAATGGTTATGTAGTCTGACCTTCGCTCCATCGACCTTGCGACCCTCAACATCGCTCGTGGTGTGGTGGTATCCGATCTTCGCAATCATGGCTGTCAAGGTGAGCAGGAGTCTGCTGATGCCGTTGTTGAAGGTTGCCTCTCCAAGGCGCAAATGCTCCAAAATTGGGCATACGCCGGTGAACGACTTGCGGGTAGTGTCACTTCCGAGATCACAGGTTCGTTCCGCTCGGTTACCGAGCAGGCGCTCGATGCGTATTCCCTTGAATCGCCTGTCACACTTAATCCACTAACCACACCAGTAATGGCAGCTGAGCATCCTGACGCACCCAAACTATTTGGCATCCGCCTTTCTCAGGAGACGATGCAACTCGTATGCGCCATTCAGCAACGAAGGTGCCATAGAAGAAGATGATGTCTTATGCCCCCTCTACCCCCAGGAGCACTGGATCACCTGCTCCGCGCCCTTTCACCTGAACGCCACGACCCATTCCCCCACCTCCTAGACCTTACGCCGGATCCACTGCTTCAACGGCGGTCCCGATCCAGTTGGGACAATCCGCTTGAGGTGCTGCATGCCCTCAATTCCCTTCAGTCCCATGCGAAAAAGGACGGACCAGCAGAGCGCCTCAACAGCACCCACCTCGTCATGATTCAAACGAGCACCTGACCACCGAATCGAGGATCGACCCTCCATCGGTCGGCCCCTGGAACATCCGCTTGAAGGTTCTGCCGCAGGAAACGGCAAAACCAGGTAAGATAATTTCAATTCGTAACGCCGTCGTGATCCAAAGCCTTATGGGCATGCTTTTTGCAGCTCTTGTTTTCGTCCAGGTGCCCCAATTTGTTCAAGTACCCCAATGGGACAACGATTGGAAAAAATGTTCAGTTTCGGTGCCCGACACTGCCTGCCACTGGTATGTGGTCAATCCTGACAACACTTTTGGCAAAGGATTCAGCTGGATCACGGCACCTCAATTTGATGTCGCTGCCTTGCAGGATATAGGCGCTCAGCACGAATTAACCGTTTCCAAGGGTTATCAGACCACCGTGGAACTAATGAATGCCGATTCAACTGTCAAATACGGCGACGACTATTGAACCCACCACCTGATCTAAAAATTATAATTATCTACCCCCAAATGTCAAGACAGCAGCATTCAGCCTCATAAATTATCGTCCCAACCCATTAGGCCAACATCAACATCATCCAAACCATCAATATCCCAATGGGCTCTGCTGCGACCATTGGGTCTTAGCAGAGTGAGGATTCTCAGGCAAAGCGCGATAATGCTGTTGCGCTCAGCCAGCCGCTGCCCCTCAAAGCGATCGATTCCTTCCAGCAGTTCGTAAGCTCCACCCAGATGATTCGGTGGTCGTGGTTGACGCGGGTGGCGGCGGTGACCTTGCTGAATTTGACGACGGGATTGTCCTACCGAACTTCGAGGTCAATGGCGTACTCAATCACGCGACGGGAGGCTCGCGAGCAGCCGGGCTTCAATGTCGCTGCGGACGGCGGCTGTTCAGCACCTTCTTGCGCTGCTGGCCCGGGGCCTGGGTCTGCTTGCGGGCATCAGCGAGCCGCATGGCCGCCGGGTAGGCGCCGATGGAGAAGGTGCGCCGTGCGCCCTGCCAGCGGTACTCCTTGCGCCAAGTCTTGGAGCCGGAGCGCGCCACCCAGAGATCGAGGCCGTCACGGTCGTGGTGCTTGGTGTCCGGGCGGTCCGGGTCGGGCCGCAGGGCCTGGATCGCCTTGTCACCGAACATGGCGGACAGCGCCGGAGCGCTGGCACGGGAGGAAATGTCGGAGGTTCAGCAAACAAGGTGATGGTATAGACCCGAACCCGGCTGGCTATACCGTCAAAAAAACCGTCACCCGCGACGGCTGTAGCGGGTGACGGCGGACCTGGCTGAACGACCCAAAAGGGCAGATCGACTACGCCGCAATGGTTTTAGGATTTCCGCGGATCTATTCGGATCCTGTCAAAACGGAGGGGGCGGGATTCGAACCCGCGGAGGCTTTCACCTCGCCGGTTTTCAAGACCGGAGCCATCAACCACTCGACCACCCCTCCAGGGGTTGGCGCCGGACCAACCGACGACCAAGCCATGATCTCATGGATCCGGAATCAGGGGCGGCGCTCGGGGTTCCGGGACCTTGAGTCCAGCTGGCTGGGGATGCCCTTGCAGCCCCCCGGGATCGTGGCCCGGGAGCTGGAGCCGCTCCAGGCCGCCAGGTACTGGTGGGTGGCGGGATCCAGACGCAGCACGCCGCTGAAGTTGGCATTTTCGACCACGGCACCGCTGCCGCCACCGGAGATGAGATCGAGGCGACCGTGCAGCAGACGGGGAGTCGCCGTCTGGCTGCGACCGTAAAAGAACCGGGCACCATCGAGCACCGCCCGCTCCAGATTCGCGCCGGCCAAGTTGCAAGCTGCCAGGTTGGCCCCACTCAGGTCGGCATGGCTGAAGTCGGTGCCACTCAGGTCGGCACCGTTGAAATCAACGCCGCGCAGATCGGTGGCGGAGAAGTCCACCCCCTTGAGGATCTCGTGCAGCCGGATCACCGGCACACCATCGAGCCGGTCCTCTTCATAGTTGCCATTGCCATCAAAGATGGCTCGGCCCAGCCGGTTGTCGCGACGCAGCGGCGTGAGCAGGCGGGCATGGGAGAGGAAGCGCAGGATGCGGGAGCGGCCGTCCTTATCGATGCTGCCGAACACCGCCGCTAGCCGACCCTCCGCCAACATCCGCTCCAGGGGCCAATCCTCGAGCATCCCCTCGGGATCGCTAATCAGATCGGAGATGCCTTGAATGAAGCTGTCGATCGTCTGGGCCTGGGTGATCCGGTTCTGCTGGGTGGTGAGCCGCTGGTCAATCAGCACTTGGCGCCAGGCGATCGCCAAGGCCACCAAAGCCACCAGGATCTGGCCGAAGGCCCCGATCACCCCCTCCCCAAGGGCCCCGATCGCCTCCCAGTTACGGCTGCGGTAGAGATCCAGGAAGGGATCCAGCCAGCCCAGGCCCAGGGGTAGGGCCAGAGCCGACAGCAGCAGGGCGAGCGCAGCCAGCACCCGCGCCGTGGGCCCCTCATCCAGCTGGGTGCTGATGAGCCGCCAGAGGTCCGGGAGCAGCTGCAACAGGGCCAGCCCCAGCAGCACGGCGGAGGCAGGAACCGCCACGAAGGGCCAGCGGCCCAGCAGACCCACCACCGTGAAAACGGCCGCCAGCAGCAGCTGCAGGGAGGCCGACCGATTCAGACGGATCAGCAGATTGTTCGCCCGGAAAGGGGGAATCGGCGTGGCACCGGAGCCGGGCGGCAGGAGCGACAGGCCTGGGTCGGGAAGGATCCGTTCGCCCGTGGCAGGGAAGGGTTGCACCGCCTGATCCTGGCCGATTGAATCAAGGGCTGCTGCCTCGGCCGAAGCCCACTCGTTTGGAGAGGCCGCTCCAGGCCGAGCGGAATCCTGCAGGCCAGGGGAACGGGCAGCGGCCCGTCCCATCCGCGACCACCAGCGGGAGGCCGCTCCTCGGGAGGGGATGGATCCCCTCGGCTCAGGCGTTCTGCTCATGGGATCGGTGCGCTCTGGAAGAAGAAACCGGCGGCCAGGATCAGGTAGGCGGCCAGGAGCAGAACACCCTCCAACCAGTCGGAGCGGCCATCAAGGCTCGCCAGATTGCTCACCACCACGGCCGTGGCGATCGCCACCAATTCATAGGGATTGAAGCTCAGATCGAGCGGATGGCCCAGGGCCGGCCCCACCAGCACCAGCACCGGCACCACCAGCAGCGCCACCAGCAGGGTGGACCCCAGGGCCACCGACACCGCCAGATCCATCTTGTTGCGGCGCGCCATGGAGACGGCCGTGAGGTATTCCGCCACCCCACCCAGCAGCGGCAGCAGCACCACCCCCGTGAAGATGGCCGAAAGGCCAAACCCTTCACTGACCGTTTCCACCACCCCTACGAACAGCTCGGATTCGTAGGCGATGCCAACGGTGGCGGCCAGCAGCACCAGCAGCCAAGGCAGCAGGGGAGGACGATGTTCCGGCTCCACCTGCCCGGCAGCGTCCATCACCACTCCACGGGCCTCGCCGCCCTCGGCGCCCAGCTCAACCTGGGCCACCTCGTAGAGAGAGCGGTGAGTGCGCAGCGAGAAGACCAGGGTGAGCCCATAGACCAGCAGCAGCAGCCAGGCCACGAAGCGGGAGAAGGCTTCATTGCCGGCGGTGCTCTGGAGCGGATCGAGGCTGGTCAGGCTGGGAATCAGGATCGCCAGCACCGCCAGGGTCATCGCGGAACCGTTCACCCGAGCCACCACCGGCTGGAAGGTCTGCTCCTTGCGGCCGATGCCACCCACCAGCATCGAGAGGCCGAGGGCCAAGAGCAGGTTGGCCATCACCGTGCCCGTGATGCTGGCCTTCACGATCCCCACCAGGCCGGCCCGCAGGGCAGTGAGGGCAATGATCAACTCGGTGGCGTTGCCGAACAGGGCATTGAGAAGGGCGCCGATGTTGGGGCCCAGCGCCAAGGAAAGCTCCTCGGTGGCGGTGCTCAGCCACACCGCCAGGGGCAGGATCGCCAGCACCGTCGTCACGAACACAGCGCCATCACCCCAATGGAGGCGATCGGCCAGCACGGAGACGGGCACAAACAGCAGCAGGACCAAGGCGACGAATTGGCGCAGCTTCATCCCACCGACCCAGCCCCGAGGAGCCCATCAACGGGCCCATTGTGAACGCTTCCAGCCCGCCTGGCCGATCCGAGGGCGGAGTGTTCCCGCAGGTCAGCCCTTCGGCTTAGCCAGCGGCAGCAGGCACTTGTCGGAGTCGCAGCCGGCCGGACCCGCCTCCTGCAGCTCGCCGCTGTCGTAGCGCCGCAGGGCCTCGAAGAAATCGGTGGTGCTCCGCCGCTCAGCCACCTCGGCCGAGAGGCGTTGGTAGGTGGCCGCATCGATCGGCTCGAAAGGCAGCCGCGGGAAGGTGGCGTTGGCATCGAACCGGGCCAGCAGGGCGGCCGAGATGTAGCCCTCGCCGTTATCAATGGCCCGGTGGATGGCATCGGCCAGGGCCCCGATCTCGTGCTCGCGGAACTCCACCGTGGCCGAGGTGTTGTGGGCCGTGTAGTGCTTCTGCACCTGCATATAGAAGTCGAACTGGGCCAGGGCGGAGAAGGTATTGATCTCCACCACATCAGCGCCGGGCAGGTTGGCCCAGCTCACTTCGGTGGGAATCTCCACCAGCCACTCGGTGCAGCGGGGATCGAAGGGATCATCGAGCAGGCGGCCCTGCTCGTCTTTATCGGATTGGCTGGGCACGATCGTGTAGCCGAAGTCCATGCAGGCCAGGGCTACAGGGTCGTTTTTGCGGAAGGTGATGCGGCGGATGAAACGCTGGGCCTTGGGCGGATGCCAGCCCGGCGAGGCGCCGGTGAGCAGGCTCTTGGTGCCAGCGGGCTGCACGGTGGTGCAGCGGTTGGGCCGGCGGATGCCGTGGCGGTCGCAGTACTCCCACACCGCCTGGTTCACAATCTCCTTCCAGCGGCTCAGGAAGCGGGCCTCTTCGGCGCGGAAGGCACGACCCTCCTCCGAATCAGGACGACCCGCCTCCCACCACTGCAGCCAGGGGGTGCCGAAGGCGTGCACGAAGAAATCGAACAGGCCGGTGAAGCTCACCCCCACGATCGGATCCCAGGCCCGGCTTTGGCGGTAGCGCTCCACCTCGAAGCGGTGATTGAGCAGGCAGGCCACGGCGATGCCGCCGGCCTTGAAGGCATCCTCCTGGGCTTGGTGGTCGGAAGGATCGATCTGGTTGAGGTGGATTTCGGCGAGGTTGCAGTGGAAGTCGGCGCCGAGGATCTCACCGCAGGGGTTCAGGCCATAGCGGCCGAGGCGATGCTCCAGCTCGGCGGCATCGATGCCGGCATGGTGCAACTGCAGCCAGCGACCCGCCTCCTCGCGGCCCTGGTCGCAGTAGATGCCCACGAATTCCTCCCGGAGCTCGGGGGTGGTGAGGAGGTCGGCATTGGAGCGGGCAATCGCCTCGGGGGCGAACTGGATCGCGCCCTCTCCACTCTGGAACTGCTTGGTCACCGCCTCCAGCACCGTATGGCGACTGGGACGGGTGTGGAACACGCGGGTGTGGTTCGCCATCCGGAGGGAGTCGCGCTCCGGATCGATGCGCCAGTTGCCGTCGCTGTCCTGCTGCCAAAGGTTGTCCTTGGCGGTGGAGGCGGCGAGGTCGTCG
>Ga0209088_10000420_pt1 | contig 30699 bp, 31 predicted proteins | sample S_140625_EF_Meta_FD_187324 | JGI IMG/M metagenome (GOLD analysis project Ga0209088, IMG submission 187324) | Freshwater microbial communities from Lake Simoncouche, Canada to study carbon cycling - S_140625_EF_MetaG (SPAdes) (version 2) | ecosystem: Environmental > Aquatic > Freshwater > Lake ... | reverse complement strand
GGCTGGAGGCCTGGCCCCTGTTTCAGGCGGAGGCGGAGGGGTTGATCGCCCTGGCTGGGGTGGCAGCCAGTGATGCAGCCGATTCCTACGGGTTGGTGGTGCCGGTTCCGTTGGCCTTCGCTCCTGTGCAGGAGCAGGCCGTGCTGCTGTTGCCCTGGTTGGAGTTGGGCGGTGGGGAGGGGGGATGGGTCGACCTCGGCCGCGCCCTGGCGACCCTGCATCGCCGCAGCCTGCAGCCTGCCCCGGGCCAGGACCCACTGCGTTTTGGCTGGGCCACGGATAACTTCATCGGTGCAGGCCCCCAGGCCAACGGCTGGCATGGGCACTGGGGTCTGTTCTTTGCCGAGCAGCGTCTGGAGCCCCAGCTGCGGGCCCTCGCCCGTCGGGGGATCCGACTGCGGGGGGGGGAGGCCGTGGTGCGGGGGGTGCCGGAGTGGCTGGACCAGCACGCCGTCGATCCCTGCCTGGTGCATGGGGATCTCTGGAGTGGCAACGCCGGGGTGCTGGTTGATGGTCGGGCCGCCCTGTTCGATCCGGCTGTCTATCGGGCCGATCGGGAGGTGGATCTGGCCATGGCTCGATTGTTCGGTGGCGTTCCGCGGCCGTTCTTTGACGCCTATCAAGCTGCCTGGCCCCTGCCTCCGGGCCACGAAGGCAGGGTGGAGCTCTACAACCTCTATCACCTGCTCAATCACGCCAACCTGTTCGGCGGCAGCTATGTCCAGCAGGCCCAGGCCTCGATCGAACGCCTGCTGAAAAGCCCTCCCGCCTGAGCGGAAGGGCCAGTCCATCAGCCGAAATATTCCTGACGCAGGGAGGTCAGTTTGTCTATCACGGACGAGCGCTTCTCACTGGTGGTGAGGTTCTGCCAGCTCCAGTTGCCCACAACGACAAGTCCAAGCAGTTCGAGCAGCCCGGGCACGATCGGCAGCAGGTTGATCGTGTCAAGCACGCCTTTGATCAGAACTTGGGCCACGATCACGGCCAGCAGGATGCCGCTGGCTTTACCGACCTTGCCAGCCTGGCTCCAGTCCACCTTGTCCAGGGTCTGGTTCACCTTGCCAAGAATGTCGCTGTAACGCGCCGAAAAATCAAAGCCGTTGTCGATGGTGTCGGGAGTGGTGTCGGGAGTCGCCGTGGTCTCCTTGGCGTCGGTTGGGATTTCGCTCATGGAGTCGCACGTGTGGTCGGAACGTTGCATAAGGTATCGGGTGTGGACCCGATCACGCCAGTAGGGATTGACGTCGATCGGCAGGCGCTGACGCAGTTGTTGGCCGTTCTGGGGGCGCCATCGCCGGAGGAAGGATGTGCCCTGCTGCTCGGCCAGCGGTCAGCGGCCCGCTGGCGATTGCGCTCGATCTGGCCCTGCCTGAACGTTTGGCAGCCGGTGGCCGCGCGAGATCATCGCTTTGCCCTGGATCCCCGCGAGCAGTTGCAGGCCCAGCGCTGGGCCCGCGCCCAGGGTCTGGACGTGTTGGGGGCGGCCCATAGCCATCCGGCCAGTGCGCCGGAACCCTCCGCCACCGACCGGGCCCTCACTTTGGCCCCCACGTTGATGCTGATCCACGGCCTTCCCACCGCCGCGAGTCGGGCCCATGGCCCTGGCGTTGCGCCCGGGCTGGCGTGCTGGTGGCTGGCAGACACAATCCCGCCCGAAACCTGGCAGTTGGGATGGAGAATGGTGGATTGAGGTGTGGCGGCAGCGCCACTCGTCGGCCCCTCCCTCCAGACCAGCCATGCTTCCTCCCGACACCAGCGGCATCCAGCTCAGTCCCGATGAGGTGGCGCGCTTTTCTCGGCACCTGATTCTGCCGGAGGTGGGCATGGAGGGCCAGAAGCGGCTCAAGGCCGCCTCGGTGCTCTGTGTGGGCACCGGAGGCCTGGGATCGCCCCTGCTGCTCTACCTGGCGGCGGCAGGTGTTGGGCGGTTGGGCATCGTTGATTTTGATGTGGTGGATCACAGCAATCTGCAGCGGCAGGTGATTCACGGCACCAGCTGGGTGGGCAAGCCGAAGATCGAATCAGCAAAACACCGAATTTTGGAGATCAATCCCCATTGTCAGGTGGATCTCTATGAAACAGCGCTCACGAGTGAGAATGCCCTTGAGATTATTTCCCAGTACGACCTAGTCTGCGATGGCACCGATAACTTTCCCACCCGTTATCTGGTGAATGATGCCTGTGTGTTGTTGGGTAAGCCGAACGTGTATGGCTCGATTTTTCGTTTTGAAGGTCAGGCCACGGTGTTCAACCTGAATGCCGAAAGTCCCAATTACCGCGATCTGTTTCCCGAGCCGCCGCCGCCAGGAATGGTTCCTTCCTGTGCCGAAGGCGGGGTAGTGGGCGTCTTGCCTGGCATCATCGGCGTGATCCAGGCCACTGAGGCGGTGAAAATCATCACCGGCATCGGCACCACCCTCAGCGGCCGACTGCTGCTGTTCGATGCCCTCGCCATGAAGTTCCGCGAGCTGAAGCTCCGACCCAATCCGGAGCGTCCCGTGATCGACAAGTTGATCGATTACCAGGAGTTCTGTGGTGTGGGGGGCACCGCTCCCGGCCAGGAGGAAGCCGGGGCCGTGGAGAGCATCACTGTCAAGGAGCTCAAGGTCTTGCTCGATGGCGACACCAGCGGCTTGGCGCTGATCGATGTTCGCAACCCGCCGGAGGCGGCGATCGCCGTGATCCCCGGCGCGGAATTGATTCCCCTCGATCAGATCGAGAACGGCTCTGCCGTGGAACGGGTGCGTGACCTCGCGGCCGGACGTACCCTCTATGTGCACTGCAAACTGGGCGGCCGCAGCGCCAAGGCCCTGATTGCGCTTAAGCGCCACGGCATTCAAGGCATCAACGTGGCCGGCGGCATCGACGCCTGGAGTCAAGATGTCGATCCTTCCGTTCCTCGCTACTGAGCGGTCGATGGCGGGTAGGCAGGCAGGGAATCCAGAGGCTGCCGTTAAACGGCGTCAGTGCCTGCTTTCGCTAGAGCGCCAGTATCCCCGGTATCTGGTGGTGAGCCTGCTGCCTGTGCTGGTGATGCCTTGGGCCAACATCGATGGTCCGGCTCCGCAGCGGCTGGTCATACCGCTCGTGTTGAGCCTGCTGGTGCTGCAGTCGTTGCGCACCCTGCCCAGTACGGTCGGCGGCGGCCGAGCCCATCTGTCGGATCAGTGGTTCCGGGCTCTGGGTCTGGCGGTCCTGCTGACCACCTGGCTGTCCTTCTTGACTCGGTCGGTGGGTGTGCTGCCGCTGCTGTACATGCAGCTGGCCTCCCTTTTCCTGATCCTGTCGGCGTATCGTTTGTTGCGCCTCTTGGCGGTGGCACCGCGGGTGAATCTGGCGGTCCTGAGCGCCGCTGCCGCCGGCTACGTGCACCTTGGAATCACCGGTGGCGTCATGGCGACCTCGATTGAAATGCTCCACCCGGGGACCTTCACGAGCGGCCAGTTCGGCAATCACGTGGAGCTGCTCGATCGGCTTTTCTACATGAGTTATGTGACCATCGCCAGCCTCGGCTATGGCGATGTTCTGCCCACCAACGCGCTGGGCCAGCGCTTTGTGATTCTGCTCAGCCTCACCAGCACGATGTACATGTCGCTGGTGGTGGGGTTGCTGCTGGGGCGCTACCTCTCCTCCCGTCCGCCGGAGCCTGCGCAGCCGGAGGAGCTTCCGTAGTCCCCAGCACCGCAGGCAAGAACGATCTGGGCATGCTGTGCGATCGAATGGGGTAGGGATCGGGGGCTGGCGATGGCCTGCAGTGGTTAAACCTCGTCGTTGCTTAGGAGCAGCGTTGGCATCGGAGGACTACAATCAAAGGGATACTTTGGAAATGCCATTTTAGTGGTTATTTGTTGGATGCCACGCTAATAGTCTACGCCGCGTTTGAGATCCACGCCCCGCTCGGCATAGTGCTTGTGGCATACCATCTCGGAGTGCACGCTGGCCAGGTCGAAGTAGGCCGGGCGACTTTTGCAGCGCCCGGTGATGATCACTTCGGTTTCTGACGGTTTGCGCAGCAGCGTTTGCATGATCGGTTCCACCGGCAACAACTCCAGATCCACGGTGGGATTGAGTTCATCGAGGATCACCGTTTTGTAGAGCCCACTGGCGATGGCAGCGCGGGCGATTTCCCAAGCCCGTTCAGCTTCCACATAATCGATGGGCTGTTGTTGCCCCCGCCACACGATGGCGTCCCGCCCAGAGCGCAGATGGTCCACCAGGTGGGGATAGCTCTCCCGCAGGGCGGCAATGGCCGCATCTTCGGTGTAGCCGCTGCCGCCCTTGAGCCACTGCAGAATCAATACCCGATGGCTTTTGTCCTGGCTGATGCCACGGCCGATGGCCTGCAAGGCCTTGCCCAGGGCGCTGGTGGATTTGCCCTTGCCCTCGCCGGTATAGATCTCGATGCCGTCCAGACCCCGTTCCACGAGCCCGTCCTCGTCCTCCGTGGCCACCTGGCGCCGGTGGGCCCGCATCTCCGAATGCAGATCGGCCAGCCGCACGAGCTCCGGCGGTGCTCCCCGTCCCGTACAGATCACCTCCATCCCGGAGGGTTTGGTGGCGAGGGTGCCGACCACCTCCGCCGCCTCGAGGAGTCCCAGGTCGAGGACGGGATTGAGCTCATCGAGCACCACCACCGAATAGAGGTTGCTGGCGATCGCCCCTTTGGCGATGTCCCAGCCCCGTTGGGCTTCCTGCCGGTCGAAGCGGGTCACCTGTTCGGCGCTGAAATAGTCACCACGCCCGGTGCGCACCTGGTCGATCAGGTGGGGGAAGCCCTGCTGCAGGGCTTCGATGGCCGCGTCTTCGTCGTAGGCCCGACCCGGGCCCTTCAGGAAGCGCAGCAGCAACACCCGCGTGCGCTTCTGTTCGCAGATTCCCAGGCCGATGGTGCGCAGCACCACCCCGAGGGCGGCCTGGCTCTTGCCCTTGCCATCGCCGTCGTAGACGTGCAACTGGCCCAGGGCCCGTTCATCGCTGCCGGCGGCGGTGCGAATGCCGATTCCCCGGCCTGAGCCCCGCTGAGGGGTCTGGGTGGGGCTGCTGGACGGGGACATCGGCCGGCCGATCGGACCAGGATGCTACCCAGCCTGGTCGGCTCCTCCAGGAATGGGCTGGGATTGCCAGGATTGCTTCCATGACCACCACCCCTGCGCCCTTCACCCTTCTTGAATCGCTGCCCGGCGACCTGGAGGCGTCCCTGGAGCAACTGCGGCAGCGGCTGGATGGGCTGCAGAGCGTGGTGGTGGCTTACTCCGGGGGGGTAGATAGCACGTTGGTGGCGGCCCTGGCGGTGGAACGGCTGGGGGAGCGGGCCCTGGCGATCACGGGGGTCTCTCCGGCCCTGGCGCCCCATCTGCGTCGGGAGGCACGGGAGCAGGCCGCCTGGTTGGGCTTGCGCCACCAGGAGCTGGCCACCGCTGAATTGGAGGATCCGGCCTATGCCTCGAATCCGGAGGACCGTTGTTACGCCTGCAAGAGGGAACTGCATCAGCGGCTGGCGCCGATCGCCGCCGCCGCCGCTGGGGCCGTGGTGCTGGATGGGGTGAACCTGGATGATCTGGGCGATCACCGCCCGGGTCTCCGTGCCGCCCGCGAGCGGGGGGTGCTGTCGCCGCTCGCGGAGGTGGGCCTGGACAAGGCTGGGGTGCGTCGTCTCTCCCGGGCGCTGGGACTGCCCTGGTGGGATAAGCCGGCCCAGCCCTGTCTGGCGTCCCGTTTCCCCTATGGGGATCCCATTACGGCGGGCCGGCTCCAGCGGGTGGCGGCGGCGGAAGACTGGCTGCGGCAGCGGGGCTATGGCGAGGTGCGTGTGCGTAGCCAGGGGGAGACGGCTCGGATCGAGCTGCCCTCCACCCAGCTGCCGGAGCTGCTGCTGGCCCTGGCCACGGGGGAGCTGCGCCAGGAGCTGGTGATGGCCTTCGCGGAGCTGGGGTTTCAGGCGGTGGGGCTGGACCTGGAGGGGCTGATGAGTGGCAAGCTCAACCGCGCCCTGCGCGATGCCAGGACGGGCTGACTTGACCAGCCAGGGAGTGGGCTCCCCCCCCGTTGAGGCGCTTCTACCAAAACCGTTCCACAAAAACCATGCCACAAAAAAAGGAGGGCACAGACCCTCCTGAACATGTTTGGCCTGGTTGTTGAAGTCAGGCCATCGCTAACAGCGGGTCCCGTTCACTTCCGCCGATCGACATCGGAGTTTCGCGGCGGAAGCTGGTGAGCTTGTGATGGAGGGAACCCAATTCCTCGGCCAGGATCTGGCAGGCCAGCTCCGGCATGGTGTGGTCTCCGCAGGTGAACACATCGACCGCGGCGTAGCCCGATTCGGGCCAGGTGTGGATCGAAATGTGGGACTCGGCAAGAAGTGCGAGTCCAGTGACACCCTGGGGTTCGAAACGGTGGGTGATCAGGTTGAGGAGGGTGGCACCAGCACGCTTCGCTGCTGTCGTGATGGTGTCCCTTAGGAAAGCTTCGTCGTCGAGCCTGGAACTGTCGCAGTCGTAAAGCTCGAGGATGCAGTGTTTCCCAACCGCATCTGTGGTTGTAAAAGGTGGGGCGGAGATTGGCTTGGAGGCGGCTCCGTTCCATCCCGGGTTCGGGTGGAGGCAGGGCAGGCTCTGGGTCATCAGGATCCAGCGAACAGTTCAACACCCTACGCCCTCTTAAGAGTTTTTGTGCGTCGAGCCTGTTTTTCGTCGCGCATCACCCATAAATTTCCCCGCCCCGCAGCTCCACCACCTGCGAGGCGGACCGCCAGCCCGGGTCGAAGGCTCCCAGGTGGGTGGCGCTCACCAGGCACTGATGGCCTTCCCCCACCGCCTCCAACACCTGTCGTTGGCGGCCTGGATCGAGTTCGGCCAGCACATCGTCGAGGAGCAACAGCGGCGGCTGACCCACCACCTGTTGCACCAGCTCCAGCTCCGCGAGTTTCAGGGCCAACACCAGCGTTCGCTGTTGGCCTGCCGATCCGTAGCGGCGGGCCGGTTGATCGGCCAGCAACAGGGCGACGTCATCGCGCTGGGGACCCACCAGGCACTGACCCAGCCGTTCCTCCTCGCTGCGTTGCTGCCGCAGCTGCTCCTCCAGGGCCAGTCGCCAGGGCTCCTCCGCCTCCTCCCCTTCCAGTTGGGTGCCGCTGAGATACTCCAGCCGCAGGGGTTCGGCTCCGCCGCCGATCCGCTGCTGCCAGGCCGATGCCAGGGGTTCCAGCCTCCCCAGGGCACGGCGTCGGCGCCGGTGCAGCCTGGTGCCCACAAGGGCCATCTGCTGATCAAACACATCCAGGAGGGCCGCCCGCTGGTGACCGGCCAGGCCGCGGCGCAGCAGCTGACTGCGCTGGCGCAGCAGCCGGCCGTAGCGGCTCAGCAGGGCGCCGTAGATCGGTTCCAGCTGCAACACCACCCGGTCGAGCCATTGGCGGCGCAGGGCCGGTTCCCCCCGCACCAGATCCAGATCCAGGGCGCTGAATCCCACGCACCGCAGACTGCCGGGCAGGTCCAGCTGGCGTTCCAGGACTTTGCCGTTGCGTTCGGCCAGGCGCCCACCCCGGCGACGCAGCTGCAGCTCCAGGATGTCGCCGCCGTCGGTGTGGCCGCGGAGCCGGCCGGCCGGTTCTCCATGGCGGATCAGGTCCCCATCCCGGCTGCAGCGATGGGACCGGAGGCTGGTGAGTAACTCCACCCCTTCCAGCAGATTGGACTTGCCCTCTCCGTTGCGGCCGGTCACCAGCAGTCGGTTGTGGGTGAGTTCCAGGCTGAGGTGGCGGATGTTGCGGAACTGGTGAAAGTCCAGGCGTTTCAGCCGGATGGGGGGGGGGGCACCGGCCGCTAAGGTGGATCCGTCAGGAACGGTCGGTGGGGCGTGAGTGATCACGCCATGCTCCGGACCTGAGCTTGGGCATGTAGCTCAGTTGGATAGAGCATCAGATTCCGGTTCTGAGGGTCGGGGGTTCGAGTCCCTCCATGCTCGTTGACAGACCCACCCCTGCCGGAACGGGGGTGCCCCTTTTTGGTCCAGCCACCCGCCGGATCCATCTCAGGAGCTAGGCCGATTTTTGGCGGCCGAAAGTTTCAGTCCCATCGCCCGGATGCCGCCCGGATCCACCAGAAAACCGGCCCTGGCGAGGGCCTTCAAGGCTTCAGGCGGCGCCGAAAGGGAGATGCTGCAGCCCCCCAGTTCCCGTCGAAGCCGTCCCAGCGCCGCCTCCACCAGCGCCACCAGCACCTCCTCACGGGCCGGGTCGCTGGGCTCGCTGATCAGATCCCACAGGTTGGCATTGAGGGCTTGATCGCTGGTGATCCTCAAGAAACCCACCAGGCGGTCGTCGGGATCACGCACCGCCAGATGCCAGGCGCTTCGCTCCAAAACCCGTTGCCAGCGCTCCGGGGAGCGGCTGGATTCGCCGCAGGACAGCAGCAAGTGATCCAATTCGGCCCAGGTCAGGTCCGGCTCGCTGAAGAGCTGATAGCCCTTGCGCAGGCGTGGTGTGGGGGCTGGGCTGCGAAAGGGGATCAAGAGAGAGGAGAGATTGTCCAGGGAGGTGTCAACCCGTATTGCGCATGCCGGCGGCGATCCCGTTGATCGTGAGCAGGGCTCCCTGAAGCAGGTCACTGCGGCTGTAGGTACGGCCATCCCCGCTGGAGCTGCCTTCGCTCATCGGGGGCTGGCGGTTCTGATCGCGCAGCAGCCGCAACAGGGCCACCTGCAGATAGCCCAGCGGGATGATCGTGCGGTTGCGTAGATCGACGGAGAGCTGCAGGGCCGGGTCCCCATCCAGAAGACGGGTGTGGTTGCTGATGCGCAGCACCAGATCACAGGTGAGGGCAAATTCCTTGGCAATGGCTTCGAAAATGGCGTCGAAAGCCTCTCGGTTTTCCGGGCGCCCCAGGGACTGCACGTAGTGGTGGGCCAGATCCAGATCCACCTTCGAGAGCGTCATCTCCACCTTGGAGATCAGCATTCGGAAGAAGGGCCAGCGCTGATAAAGCAGTTGGAGTAATTCAAGCTGCTCGCCATCCTGGTCGAGTTCGGCCTGCAAGGCCGCGCCCACGCCGTACCAACTGGGCAATAGGAAGCGGCTCTGGGTCCAGCCGAACACCCACGGAATCGCCCGCAGACTGGAGAGGTCACGGGCGCCACTCTTGCGGCGGGCCGGCCGGCTGGAGATCTGCAGTTTGCTGATTTCCTCGATCGGGGTGACCTGTTCAAAGAACGCCACCAGGGCGGGATTGTCATGCACCAGGGCGCGGTAGTGATCGCGGGAGCGAGCCGCCAAACGCTCCATCAGGGCATTCCATGGCGGTGTGTCGTCGAGAGGGGCACTCACCATGCTGTTCTGCAGTACCGCGGTGGTGACGGTTTCGAGGTTATAGAGCGCCAGCTCCGGCAGGGAGTATTTGGAGGCTAGAACTTCTCCCTGTTCGGTGATTTTGATCCGCCCCTGGAGGGTACCGTTGGGTTGGGCCAAGATGGCCTGATAGGCCGGTCCACCGCCCCGACCCACCGACCCGCCGCGCCCGTGAAAGATGCGCAGGGCGACGCCATGGGAATCGGCAAGTCGCTGTAAAGCGATCTGGGCGCGATGAATCTCCCAGTTACTGGAGAGGAAGCCGGAATCTTTATTACTGTCTGAGTACCCCAGCATCACCTCCTGAAGCCGTTGGCCGTTGTCGCTATTGCTCGCGAGCACCTGCCGGTAAAAGGGGTCGCGGAACAGCCGTTCCATCACGGCTGGTGCCTTCTGAAGATCCTCCACGGTTTCAAACAGGGGGATCACCAGCAATTGGGCGGTGCGGGCGAGCGGATCCACGAGGCCGGCCTCCTTGGCCAGCAGCAGCACTTCCAACAGGTCGGACACCGTGTGATTCATCGAGATCACGTAGGTGCTGCAGATGCGCGGCCCGAATTCCTGTTGGAGACGCTGGAGCATCCGGAACACGGCGAAGGTTTCGGCGGTGCTGTCGCTCCAGCGGGCCGTTGGTGGCAGTAAGGGCCGGCGGGTTTGCAGCTCGCTCAGCAACCAGCTGATTCGTTCCTCTTCCTCCATGGCGCCATAGGCCACGGGCAGCTGTAGATCACGGCTGAGCTCATCCAGGGCGTCGCTGTGGCGGGTGCTTTCCTGGCGGATGTCCAGGCTGGCCAGGGTGAATCCAAAGATGTGCACCTGGGTGAGCAGATCCCGCAGGGCCTCGCAGCGCAGGCCGGTGGCATCCAGGCTTTCCTTGAGCAGTTCCAGGTCGGTGCGCAATTCCTCTGCGGAGCTGAAGTGCAGCTCCTGGGAGCTACTCACGGCATCGGCGGGAACTTCCCAGCTCGCCAGGGAAAGGTGCTCATTGCGCAGCTGGGTGAGTTGCAGCCGCTCCAGGATGTAACTTAATTTCAGGCGGTAGGGCTCTTTGCGATAGCTAGTTGCCCGTTCATCGTAGATCTGGGGAAAACGGAGCCGATCCATTTCCAGCGATTCAAGTAGCGCCTTGCTGGGTGGACTCCACTGCATCGAAATGCTGAGCTGATCGCGCAAGTTTTCCACCGCCTGGATGTAGCGCTTCAGCATCAGGGCCCGTTGATAGCAGGCCGTGCGCCAAGTGATCTCCGGCGTCACCGAGGGATTGCCATCCCGGTCGGAACCCACCCAGGAGCCGAAGGTGCAGAAGGAATCGGGTGGGGGCACCACGTCGGGATAGCTGCTGCTGAGGGCGGCCCGCATCCGCTGCCGTAATTGGGGCATGGCGTCGAAGAGCACCTGTTGGAAATAGTGCAGGGCGTAATCGACTTCGTTCAGAACGGATGGTTTGAACTGGTGGAGTTCGTCGGTGCGCCACCAAACGCGGATTTCCTCCTCCAGTTGATGGCGTAGCCGGTCCCGATCGTCGGGATTGACGGTGGCGCTGTGTTGCAGTTTTTGAATCAGGGTGGCCACTCGTCTCTGCTTGTGGCGCACCGTGTGGCGCACGATTTCGGTGGGATGGGCCGTAAAGACCAGGCGAATATCTAGGTCCCTTAGTAGCGTTTCCAGCTGGGCTGGGGGCACATTCAGGGCACGGAGCCGTTCGAATAATTGGCGGAAGGTGGCTGGATCGCTTTGGCTGGCGAGGGGGGGTAAGAACGGATCGCTGCTGAGTACAACGGGAGCGTTTCTGATGCTGTCGAGATAGCTGTCTTCCTCGATATGTTGTTCGAGGATATTTACCAGTTGAAAATAAAGTGAAAATGCTCGAGCGGCGGCGATGCCATCCGCCAGGTCCATCTCGCGGATCAGTTGCACGATGCCGGCGGTGTCGACCCCAGGATCGCTTTCGGGTTCCAGGCTGGCCGTGACCGGTCCGCTCAGTTGTTTGAGCCGCAGCAGACGCTCAACACGCTCCGGTGGGCATTCGCTGCGCAAGACCGTTTGCCAGAGGTCTTCCACCAGCTCCAGCCGTTCGCTGAGGAGCCGGATGACCCGAGCAGGCGGTTCGGTCGTGGCGGGCGGCGGGGCCTGGGGGCCATCGGCGCCCGGGGGCAACGGCATCAGGGCCGCGGCAGGGGGCTCAGACGGGGGCTGAGACGAGGGCTGCCGCATGGGGGCCGGCAAGGCAGACGAACGATTCATGATCATCCCAAAGTGCCGGCAGGATCTGTCGCAAGCCATGCCTCCAGCGTGTTTTCTCGCTGGGCGAGGGCCTCGGTTTCGTCGGTGAGGATGGAGGCGATGCTTTCGCCGGCACGGTGACGCGCCAGCCAGCGCATCGCCTGATTGCCTCGGGTGAGCACCTCGTGGAGCGGTGCCAGGGTGCTTTGCAGGCCGAACGCGTCGGCGAGGGGCGCCAGCTCCTGCAGGCTGGCGCTGATCCAGTCGCCGGCCCGCAGCGGTGAGCCGTCGCGCCAGTGGCGTAGCTCCGCGTCCAGGCTGGATCGGGCTGCAGCCCGGTCATTGGCGTCGGCGAGGGCCGCCAAGGCCTCGGCATCCAGCCGGCTGGTGTGCAGCGGATCCTGCCCTGGGGGATCGGCCAGGAGCTGGTGCAGGCGCAGTTCGGCAAAGGCGGTGACGGCCAGCAGCAGGGCCGGATCGGCGATCAGGTCGCAAATGCGGATCTCCAGTCGATTCAGATCGTGGGGGCGGTCATCCCCATTCGGCCGCACGGAGGTCCAGAGGTGGCGCACGTTGCGCATCGTGCCGGCGGCCAGTTGGGCCTGCACCCATTGCACGTAATGGGCGTGGCTGGTGAACAGGGGCACCAGCGGGGGCGTGAGGGGGAACTGCAGCCAGCGTTGCGAATGGGCTCCCGTGACCGCGCCATCAAGGAAGGGGGAGCTGGCGCTGAGGGCGAGCAGCAGGGCGGCTTCGCACCGCAGCAGCCGCAGGCCCGCAAACAGGGGCTCCATCGCCTGCATGCCCAGATTGATGTGCACGCTGGCGGTGACCACCCGGGTGCCATAGCTGGTTGCGATGTAGTCGTGGTAAGGGTTGGTTGGATCGGAGCGCTCGAACCGCTGCGTGTCCCCCAGGCTGAGGGTGCTGTCCGGCAGCAGGGTGAGACCGCGGGGGGTCAGCCAGCGCCGCAGGCGCCGCCGCGGTTCCAGCAGCAGCGCCAGTTGCCGTTGATAGCTGGCATCGGGTGGGGTGGTGTATTCGAGATTGCGGTTGTCGGGTTCGGTGACGAAGCCCTCCAGGGCCGCCGCGGCTTCGGCGGCGCATCCCACCACGGTGGCATCGGCCCTGCCGGTGTACATCTCCACCTCAAAGCCCTTCAACAGCAGCGTCGGGCTCATTGCGGTTGCAGGCAAGCCAGGGCTTTCAGCATGCCGCGCGCCTTGTTCAGGGTTTCCTGGAATTCTGCAGCCGGCTGGGAATCGGCCACGATCCCAGCGCCGGCCTGCACCTGAACCCGCCATTGGCCGGCCGGCGCCGGCAGCACCACCATGCTGCGGATGGTGATGGCCGTATTCAGCGCCCCCGCCAGGTCCACGGCGCCATAGACGCCGGAATAGGGACCGCGGGCATCGGGTTCCAGGGCGTGGATCAACTGCATCGCCTTGATCTTCGGCGCCCCGCTCACCGTCCCAGCGGGGAAGCAGGCCATCAGCAGATCCCAGATGTCGTGGACTGGATCGAGTTGCCCCTCCACTTGGCTGACGATGTGCATGACGTGGGAGTAGCGCTCAATCACCATCAGATCACCGACACGGACGCTTCCGGCCCGACAGACCCGCCCCAGATCGTTGCGGCCCAGGTCCACGAGCATCACGTGTTCGGCCCGTTCCTTGGGATCGGCCAGCAGGTCTGCGGCCAGGGCCGCGTCGGACTGGTCGTCGTTGCCGCGGGGGCGGGTGCCAGCGATGGGCCGGACCGACGCTTGGATGGTGCCGCCTGCATCGGTTTCGGCCTTCACCATGACCTCGGGGCTTGAGCCAATCAAATACCAGCCCCCAAAGTTGAAGAAGGCCATGTAAGGGGATGGGTTGACCATCCGCAAGCTTCGGTACAGCTCGAACGGGTCACGGGCGATGGTGGTCTCAAGCCGCTGGCTCAGCACCAACTGGAAGACGTCGCCAGCGGCGATGTGCTCTTGACCCGTACGTACTGCCGCTTCGAATTCCGACCGTTCCCGATTGCTGGTGGTCGCCAGTTCGGTTTCGGGGCTGTCGTGCCAGTCCAGCGGGGTGACGCCCATTGGTAGCGGAGCATGCATGCGCCGTTCAAGGGCGGCGATCCGGGCCGAGGCCTGGTACCAGGCCTCGTCAGGGTCCGCGCCAGCGCGCAGGTCGGCGTAGGCCACGGCCGTGATCTGGCGCTTGACCTGATCAAATACCAGCAGGCTGTCTGCCAACATCCAGCACCCATCCGGAGGCCCGGAGGGATCGGTGGGATGCACCGGCACCGTGGGTTCGATCCAGCGGATCAGTTCGTAACCCCAGAATCCGAACACCTGCCCCACCGAAGGCAGGCCCGGCACCGTTGCGGGACGCATGTCGCCAAGACATTGGCGCAGAAGGGTGAAGGGGTTGCCCGTCAGATTGTCCACCTGGCCATGGCGCCAGCGGCGCTCGGCGGCCTCGCCCCGACAGGTGAGGGTCCAGAGCGGATTGCTCACCACGAAGCTCCAGCGGCCGATCCGCTCCCCCCCTTCCACCGACTCCAGCAACACGCCGTGATTGGCTTCGGCGCCCACCTTCAGCCAGGTGGTGAGGGGTGTTTCCAGATCGGCGGGCCAGCGCTTCCAGACCGGAATCAGATTGCAGCCTGCGAAGCCGTCGTCTCCACGGGAGGCTTCAGCCCGAAAGGCGTTGTGATCGGCGGTGCGCTCAGAAGCCGACATCAGGACGACAGGCTGGCAAAAAAAACGGGGCGCCTAGCCCCGTAGTTATAGGTGCTGACCAAGGGGTGATCAGGCTTCGAAAGTGTTCTTGCCCGTGAACTTGAGGGTGGAAGGATCCGGATTTTGACCGATACGGCGGGGGTTGTGGCCCACGATAGCGCGGCCTTCATTCACTTTCTCGGGAAACACTCCATCCTTGGGATGGAGGAATTCAGTGTCTCCACCGGGGAAGATCCGGTAGATCTTGTAATCCTCGATGCGGGGCTTGAATTTTGTGCGGAGCTGGGTGCCGAGGGCCAGGCACTGCTCTTTGCGAGCGAAGTACATGATGTTTTCCCCGGCATTCATTTCTGCCGCACCACCGGTGGGCAGTTCAAACGCCTGGGCGCTGCCGCTGGTCCAAGTGATGGCGTACTTCTCCTCAGTTTCGGCGGCATTCAGCAGGCCGCCCGTGCTGCCGATGAACTTGGGAAGTTGACCGCTCAGGGCCGCTGCTGACATGGCTCGAAGACCGTTTCAGGCGGAAGCTAGCACCGACTTTTTGGCGTCCTCCGTCGGTTTGCCGGAGTCTTCACACCCGTCAACAAACCGCCCCGGCTGCCCGGGGCCGGTTCAGGTGCGGCAGACCGGGAAAAACACGGTCAGGCTGGTGCCCCCCCGTTCGGTGAGCCGGCCCCCCAGGCGGTGGAATAGCTGGCGGGTGGCCTGATCGCTCAGTTGCAGGCTGCCGGTGGCCGGATTCCAGCTCAGGACCGGACCCACCCGCTCCACCCCCTCTACGGCCGCGGTGGATGGGCCCCCGGCTGGGGCCTCCGGCTCATCGCTGGCTAGGTGCAGTTTCAGGCGGGCTCCAGCGGGTTGCAGGCTCAGTCGCACCAGGCGACCACTGGGCAGGCTGCGGCTGAAGCGATCCATCAGCCCGCCGAGCATGGTGGCCAGCCGGCTGGGATCGCTCAGCACCGGCGGCAACTCCGCCGCGATCGTCAGCTCCAGCCTCAGATCGCGGCGCTGCAGTTGCCGTTGCCAGAGCTCTTCCAATTGGTGCAGCAACTGGCTGAGGTCGGTGCGGGCCAGATCACTGGCCGCCAGGGGCTGGCCGCTGCCGGGTTGGCGCTGCAGCTCGGCCGCTAGGAAAATCAGCCCGAAGCGGTCGATCTGTTCGCTGCATTCGCTGTCAATCTGTTCCAGGCGTTGCCGCACAACGGTCGGGAGATCGCTGCGGCGCAACAGCGACCGGATCAGGGTGCGGATCGTGGCCAGAGGCGTGCGCACCTCATGGGTGAGGGCCTCCAGCAGGGCCAGCTCTTCGTCCTTGGGCTCGGGACTGGTGGCCGTTTCCTGGTGCCGGCGGCGGGGGTGCAGCATCGGTTGAAGGGTGACGCTGGGGGCCATCGACGCCAGCCGCTGGGCCAGCAAGGGCCAGAACCGCAGCGCCAGGCCGGGGTCGTTGTCGAGGCTGACTAGCGCCTGCAAGGCCTGGCGCAGCTGGCGGGCGTCCGCTGGGGATTGCTGTTGCAACCGCCTGTCGAGCAACTTCAGGGCGGACGACAGCACCGCCGCATCGAAGCGGACCAGGAGGCGCCGTCCCTCTGGCGGACCCTCTAGGGCAAGGCCCACCTGCAGCCGGGGGGTGATCACGATCAACAAGGGATCGGTGCCGTCGTTTTTGAGGAGGGCCAGCCGCCGCAGTCCCATCAGGGCGTCGGCACCGTCGGTCTTCTCGGCGCCAGCGGGACCACCGGGCAGTTGGGGGGCGGAACTCTGCAGCAGATTGCTCAGGTCCGGCGGAGCCCACACCCAGCCCTGGAGGCGTTGGAGCAGGGCCGGTTCGTAGAGCGCCGGTAAGGGGGAAGCCAGCCAGACTCCCTGGGGGGAGGCGGAGGTGGTCAGCAGGTCTTCCTGCAGGGTGGCCAGGGCGGCCCACCATTGGCGCCGCACGCCGTCCTCATCGCCATGGCCAGGGGGGACGTCCTGGCCGAGCAAGCGACGTAATTCACCCAGGGCCGGGATGCTCAAGAATCCGGCCATCGGGTCCCCGGCCCGGGTGGGTGACTGTGGGGCCCGTGGGGCAGCCAGGGCGGAGCCATCGATTCAGACCAGGGCCGTGCTCAGGGCACAGCTTTTAATCAATTCATTGGCGAGGGCCAGGAAGGCCTGGGCCGTGAGCGACTGGGGGGCCGCCAGCACCACCGGTACCCCCCGATCGCCGCCTTCCACCACCGCCATTTCCATGGGCAGTTGGGCTAGCAGGGGCACCCTCGCCTCATCGGCGAGGCGTTGGCCTCCGCCGCTGCCGAACAGGGCGTAGCTCCGCTCGGGAGCATCGGGGGGGATGAAGGCTGTCATGTTTTCGATCACCCCCAGCACGGGGACGCCCATCTGCAAGAACATTGCCAAGCCGCGGCGGGCATCTTGCAGGGACACCTGCTGGGGGGTGGTGACGATCAGCACCCCGGCCATCGGCACCGCCTGGGCGAGGCTGAGCTGGGCATCCCCGGTGCCGGGGGGAAGATCCACCACCACCACGTCCCGCTCGCCCCAGTCCACCTGATAGAGGAACTGGCGAATGATGCCGTTGAGCATGGGGCCACGCCAGATCACGGGCTGGTTCTCTTCGATCAACAACCCCATCGACACCATGGCGATGCCGCAGCAGGTGATCGGGACCAGCACCTGGCTGGGGCCGCTACCCCGCACTTCGGGGGTGTGATCCGCCACTCCCAGCATGGTTGGGGCGTTGGGACCGTAGATGTCCGCATCCAGGAGGCCCACCTTCAGTCCCGTGGCGGCCAGGGCGCAGGCCAGGTTCACGGCCACGGTGCTCTTACCGACGCCCCCTTTGCCGCTGCTCACGGCGATCACCTGCCGCACGCCGGGAATCGGTTGCCGTTCCGGCAGTTGGCCAGCCCCGCCGTGGCCATGGCCCGCAGCACCGATCGGCCCGCTGGAGGGAGGGGCGGCTTGACTGAGCTCGATCTGCAGATCGTCAATTCCCTCGACAGCCAAAACGGCGGAGCGCGCGTCTAGGGCAATCTTTTCCCGTTGACTGCTGGCGAACCCGGGCAGGGCCAGGCGGATAACGGCACGGCCCTCGTGGAGGCGCACGTCTTGGATCCAGCCCAGCTCCAGCAAGCTGCGGCCGCTGCCGGCATCGATCAAGGCCTGGAGGGCGGTGTGGGCCTGGGCAGCAGTGGCCATCCCAACTTTCATACGTTAAGCAAAAGATAAACGAAGCAAGATCATCGGGTTGGGCGTCAGGCGGGATTGGGGACGCCCTTGGGACTGGCGATCTGGGTTCTGGGGCCCGTGACAGAGGCTCTCGAAGCCTTGTGCAGCGGGCGGATGGGCTGGAATGGTAAACGGATCTTCCCTGCCTCCTGGCGCCCTTCCCCACCCAATGGTCTCCGCGACGCCAGCCCCTACTCCCGCCCCCATGTCCCTTGCTTTGCCTCCGGCTGACTCGCGGAGCCGCGCCCGCCAGTTATTGATGGGGTTGCAGGATTCGATCTGCGCCGGTTTGGAGACGCTGGACGGCGAGGGTCGCTTTCAGGAGGAGAGCTGGCAGCGCGCCGAGGGGGGCGGGGGTCGGTCGCGGGTGATGAAGGCCGGACGGGTGTTCGAGCAGGGGGGCGTGAACTTTTCTGAGGTGGAGGGGGAACAACTGCCGCCTTCGATCCTCAGCCAGCGGCCGGAGGCCGAGGGGCACCATTGGTTTGCCACGGGCACCTCCATGGTGTTGCATCCGCGCCATCCCTACATCCCCACGGTGCACCTCAACTACCGCTACTTCGAGGCGGGGCCGGTGTGGTGGTTCGGTGGCGGCGCCGATCTCACTCCTTACTATCCTTTCCTCGACGATGCTCGTCATTTTCACCGCACCCTTAAGGGGGCCTGCGATAGCGTAGATCCGGCTTATTTCCAGGTTTTCAAGCCCTGGTGTGACGAATATTTCTACCTTAAGCATCGGGATGAGACCCGAGGCGTGGGTGGAATTTTTTACGATTACCAGGATCCTGGGGGCGTCCTCTACAAGGGACAGGACCGGGACGGTGGGGCCGCCGCTGCCTCATCGGCGCTCGGTCCCATTGAGCAGGACTGGGAGAAGTTGTTCCGGCTGGCCACGGCTTGCGGTACGGCATTCCTGCCGAGTTATGTGCCCATTGTTGAACGTCGCCAAGACATGCCTTACGGCGATCGGGAACGCCAGTTTCAGCTCTATCGACGTGGCCGTTATGTTGAGTTCAATTTGGTGTTTGATCGCGGCACGATTTTTGGTTTGCAGACCAACGGCCGTACCGAATCCATCCTGATGTCGTTGCCGCCCTTGGTGCGTTGGGAGTATGGCTATGAGGCGGAGCCGGGCAGCAGGGAAGCTCTGCTCACCGACCTGTTCACCCGCCCCCAGAACTGGCTGGAGGATGCCACGCTCACCTCCCGTTGCGAACCCCACCAGGCGGTGAACTGATCTGGGCCTGGCCGATCGACCGTCGATCGCCAGGCCGGCCCAACCCCCGATCGAGGGCTTTCACGATACGGGTGGCGATGGTTTGCACCGCCTGTGGGCGGGTGGTGGGATCCCGCAGCGATGCTTCCAGGTTGCCCTCCAACTTGCCGATCTCCAGGAGGGCCACCCCCCGTCGGGGGCCCCCCAGGCCATTGCGAAATCCCATCGGGTAGGCGCCAAATTCCTGGGCCAGGGATTCGTCGAGGCGGGTAAAGGGACGGTGGAGTGGGGGGATCAGCCCCGAGCCCACACCGCTGCTGCCGTAGGCATCGAAATGGATTTCCATGGCGTAGCCGCCGGTGGCCGCATGGTCCCGCCCCACGGTCCAGTTGGTTCCCGCCTCGTTGCCATCCACGATCGTGCGGAACGGGGGCCGGTAATAGCGGATGTTCAGCCCCTGGGCTTGGCCAAGGGCCACCACCGCTTGGGCGATCACCATGTTCCAGTACAGCTCGTCACTGATGCCGGCATACATCGGTGCTGCCCCCAGTCGCGCGACCGCTTCCCCAGGGGTGCCTGAACCGCCGATGTTCTGGGAATCGGCATGGCCGGCCATCACCAGGATCGGGGTGTCCGCTGCCACCATGGCGGCCCCCACCCAATCCTTCGGCAGGGGACAGCGCCCGCCGGTGAGGGGATCGAACCCAACACTGGAGCTCAGGTCGGCGGGGGCGGGGGACGCAACCCCTGGGGCGGCGGCAGCCCCCAAGGGGGCCGCCGTGATCAGGGCGGCGAGCAGGAGTGGGGGGAGGGTGTGGCGCATCGGAAGCCTTCGGAAATCGGTCCGTCAGATCGGTGAACTGAGCAGGCGCCCGTCGCTGGAGAGCTGCAGGCGGGGGCCCAGTTCCAGTTCCAGGGCGATCAGCTCATCGCGGTGGGCCCGCAGCCGCAGATTGCTGGCGGGACTGTTCGGGGCGCTGACCAGCCGCACCTCCAGGATCTCGGGACGGGCCGCCCGCCGGCGATAGAGCACTCCGGCCAGGGGGCCGAGCAGGGCGAGGAGCAGCGGCCACCAGCCCAGGGCCGGCAGCAGCTGGCCCAATACCAGCCCCAGGCAGGCCGCCCCCAGTCCGCCCAGCAGCGAGAGCAGCAGGGCCAGGGAACCACTGGCCCGCACCTGGCCATGGAAGCGCAGCAGCTGTTGGTCGGGATCGGCGCTTTCGGTGCTCCAGCCCCGGGTGGTGAGCCAGCTGTTCAGGCCCTCCAGCACTTCCAGCGGTGGTTGGGGCGATTGAACGTCCACCACGGTGGTGCGGTCCTTGCTGGCGGCCCTCAGGAAAAAAACCAGGCCGATGGCCAGGAGCAGCGTCAGCAGCAGGGTGGACCCCAGGGTGGGCATTGCGGTGCAGATCAGGTCGGAAGATGGCATTCTCCCCCAGGCTCAGCCCCAGCCGCGCCTCCGCCGTGGGTCACGATGAGGGCTCGTCCCCACTGTCCGTTGATGGCCTCCGCCGCCGTGCCCGCCAGCTCCAGCACCAACCTGGCGCCCCCTGCCCGCTTCGCCGTCTTCGACGGGGACCTGGATGGCACCTGGCAGGAGCTGTTGGCGGCGGCCCCAGCCCTGGCGATCGACACCGAGGCGATGGGCCTGATCCATGGACGCGATCGGCTTTGCCTGGTGCAGGTGTGCGATGCCCACGACAACGTCTGCTGCATTCGGCTGGCCCGGGGTCAGAGCGAGGCTCCCCGCCTGCAGGCCCTGCTGGAGGACGACAGCATCGAGAAGGTGTTCCATTTCGCCCGCTTTGATGTGGCGGCCCTGGCGGAGAACCTCGGCATCGCGGTGGCGCCGATCTTCTGCACCAAGGTGGCCAGCCGCCTCGGCCGCACCTACAGCCCCCGCCATGGCCTCAAGGAGGTGGTGAGTGAACTGGTGGGGGTGGAGCTCGACAAGCAGGCCCAGAGCTCCGATTGGGGCCGGGTGGAGGAGCTCAGCGATGCCCAGCTGGCCTATGCGGCTGGCGATGTGCGATGGCTGCTGGCCGCCCGCGATCGGCTCGAGGTGATGCTTCGCCGGGAGGAGCGATGGGAGTTGGCCCAGCGCTGCTTTGCCTGCATTCCTGTGTTTGCCGATCTCGACCGCCAGCGCTTCGGCCAGATCTTTGAGCATTGAGGCCGGCGTAACGCCCCGCGGGATCAGTCTTCGGTCATGAAATTTTCGTCGTTGCCTACGGCCCCCAGCTGGGCAGTGAACAGGGCGCCGTGATCCACACCGGCGGCCTGGACCTCGGCCAGCATCCGCTCCGCCAACTGTTGCTTCTCGGCACTGGCGCGCAGCCCCTCCTGGGAGGCCCGGACATCCACTTTGCGCCGGGCGGCGGACAGGCTGATCCCCAGCCGACTGGCCAGGTGGCCGCAGGCGGCGTTGTAGGCCCGGTCGGGGATGGCGGCCATCGAAGGGGGGAACGGCAGGGCGAGCCGCTTCATCATTCCAGCAGTCGGGCCCAGATCAGGGCGGCCAGCCGATCGCTGCCGCCGGGGGGACCCATCCGTCGCTGACCGATGCGGCCCAAGCGCTGTCGTTCGTCGGGATCGCTCAACAGCGCCGCCAACCGTTGGCCCAAGGCGGCGGCGGAGGGATAGGGCTCAACGGCCCCCCCCAGCAGCCGGCTCTGGCGGCGGGCAAATCCCACCGTGAACTGGGGACCGGCCCCCGGCAGGGAGAGGGCGGGAATCCCCAGCCCCACCAGTTGTTCGCAGGCGGTGCCGGCGGTGGCCAGCCCCAGGTCGGCCCAACCGGCCCAGGTGCTGAAGCGACCGGGCCCCACCAGCAGGGTGAGGGAATCGCGGCTCCAGGCCGCGGCGGCCTCGCTGCCGATGGGCGGGGCGACAGGCCGGAAGCCCGCCTCGATCAGGACCGGGGCGATCTCTTCGGGGGAGGGGTGGGAGCCCGTGCAGAGCAGCACCGTCCATGGTGCGGTGGCGTTGGCGGGGCTGGTGGCGGGCGCCAGGGCCGGGAGCAGGCGCCGCAGGTTGGTCAGGGCCTCCGGCATGCGGCTGCCGGGCAGGAGCAGCAGCGGCCTGCGCTCCGCCAGCCAGGCTGGGCGTGGCAGGGAGGGGAAGCCATCCATCATGGGATTGCCGGCCGCGACGGCATGGACCCCATGGCGCCGCAGGCCCCGGGCGGTCAGACGATCGCGGCAGGCCACGAGGCGGCAGCGCCGCAGGCCCATCAAGGCCCATTCCCAGGGGTCCCACTCACTGCCCTTGCTGCGGTGGTAGGCGTCGGCCAGGGGCGAGCGGCCCCAGCCGATCGGGGCGGGGGAGGCCCAGGTCCAGTCGCTCTTGGGGGTGCCGATGAACCCGTAGGGACCGCCGCCGCTCCAGGCCAGGAGCAGGGGCAGAAGGTCGCCCACCGCCAGGATCGGATCCCCGCGGCGCCCCCAGGCCCGCACCAGCCGCCCCTGGTGCCAGCTCAGCAGGGGCAGGCCGGCCGAAAGGTCGCTCAGAAGGCCCCGCAGGCTCTGGTTGCTGAAGCCACCGCTGGGCAGGGTGCGCCGGGGGCCGATGCGGCGGAGGGCCCCGGCGGCTTCCGCCGCTGCGAAGGTCTGCCCTTCCCCCACCAGGGGCAACACCGCCACCGAGAGCTGCGGTTGGCGGCGGCGGAGGGCCTGCACCAGCCGTAGGGCGATCAGATCTTCCCCGTGGCCGTTGCTCAGAACCAGCAGACGGGGTGGCATGCCATGGCTGATACGATCCGACCACGGGAGTTTGCTCCCCGGCCGGCGGCATGGCCAAGTGGTAAGGCAGAGGATTGCAAATCCTTTACCCCCAGTTCGAATCTGGGTGCCGCCTCTTTGTAATTTCCTGCCAGGGGTGTCGGTCGTCCGGGACTCCTGGAGCAGGTAGTCAGGCGCTTACTTGTTGAGGGCCTTCCAGATCCACCAGGCCGCCAACGCCACCAGCACCCAGGGCAGCAGGCCCCGGAACAGCAGCAGCACCAGCAGCACCATGCCGGCGGACAGGGCGCTGCGTTTGGTCAGCGCCTTGGCCTCGTCGGTCATGTAACGCCAGCGGGGAATCAGGGACATCGGCGCGTGGGAGGAAGCGTCCAGCAAAGCCCCTGGGGCAGTTGGTTGCCATGGCGGAAGACCGAAAGGGGGTTCCGGAATCCCTGCTCGCCACCGGCAGGCTGGTCAACTCCGGGATCGACTCAGCGACCTTCCCCAACCATTGCCCCTGATGGCGGAGGCGATGTCGGCCATGGCCATGCCATCAATCGGTTTCAACACCCAGACCAGCTCGCAGAGGACGGGCATGGGAATGGTGATTGAGGCGGCTTTTCGCATCACCCGGCTCACTTCAGTGGCCTAGGCGGGCTCATCTATCTTCAAGGGTGCTGGTCTTGAATCAGCAGATCTCAGGATCCTCTAAGATCAGTTCCTGGCTTAGGTCACCAAGATCGCCCCCAAGCGATGACCGTGGAACCACTCCATCGAAGTAACCCAGGTGATTGGGGAATTGATGGCGACGTCTAGGCCTTTCCGGGCGGAGTCCGAACAGATGGAGTCCCTGGATCGATCGATCGACGCGGTGGCTTTCTAGGATGCCCGGTACCAAAATCCAATCCGCCCAATCCGCCCAATTCGCCCAATTCGGTGGCGGCAGCGTTTGATTTGGTGTTTGAGAAAACCGAGGGAATTCCCCAAGCATGGTTTGGTCCTGCGAGGATTTTGGCCATTAGATCGAGAAAAGCGTGGTCGTCGCTTACCCCAGCAGCCAGGGCAATTCGCAGCCCAGGACCATGCTCTGAGCTGCGTAAGCCTGTGTCTCCTGGTCAGCAATTCCTGTCAGCCCTATCGCAAAGGCCTAGGGGCTGTCCACAGTGATCGTCTTACCCCCAACCCGATGCCTCTCCATCTCCTGAGCCTCGTTGTGGCCGTGCTGCTGGCCATGGTGGGAGCCGTGATGGGAGGAGCCGTGGCCCCGTCGGCCAAGGGGGGGCCCCTGGAGGTGGGCCAGGCCTATGGCCTGTTGCGGCAACAATTGTTGGCGGCCGGGTGGACGCCTTTTCGCACGGCTCCCTCGCCCGGTTGCGACGCCGGCTTGGCCGATCGCCGTTGTCGCCTGTTTCCTGAACTCGGCTCCTGTTCCCACACGGGGCTGGGTCTATGTCGTTTTGACTGGCGCTCTCCCCAGGGACAGCCGATGGCTGTGATCACCGCCGGTGGTGACGGACAGGTCGATCCGGGCCAGGTGAGCCATTGGTTCGTCAGCGAGTGACTGTGGCTCAATCTTGATTTGCGCTTGTTCGGTCGAGCCGCGGGCTTCGGATCTTGAGGGCGTTCGGAGCGTCGCCACGGAATCCAGCCGCTAAGGAACCGGACAGCCACCGCTGTCACGCCCTTGAGATGGGGTGGATCTAGTTAAAGATCCCCATCAACAACGTGAGCAGGGCAACTCCGACGACGCCTGTGACGGCCAGTAATGATGAGGATTGGGGCATGGCGGGACCTCCCGACTGGAGCCAAACCTAAAGCAAATCTGAAGCTTTTTGGGTGGTTGTTGCGACAGTTCCGAAACGTACATCCTTCGTAATCCTCTGGGGTCGGGGCTAGAGGCGGGCCGCGGCGTTCCAGTGGCGCCCGTCGCGACTGGTGGCGACACAGCGCAGCGTTCGGGGCCCGAGGATGCAGTCACCCTCCGCAACAGTTCCCAGGGGCAGCACGCTGGATCCCGGTTCGGCATCGGCTTCCGCCCCTTGCCAGCGCACGGCGCTAATTCGCATCTGCAGCGGCCAATGGGGCGTGCAGCGGTTGTCCCGGCAGCGCATCGGTCGGCTTGGGGGGGTCAGCTCCCCGGCGAGGGTCAGTTGATCACTGGCGATCGGGTTGCCGCGAACCGTGGCGATCAACCGCACCACCAGCAGGCCAGGTTCCGGTTGAACGAGTTGCAAGAGCCCACAGCGGCGGCGGCCCCCGCCGTCGGGCTCGCTCTGCCATTGGCAGTGCCCCACCCGTCGCTCCCAGCGGCCGAAATTGAGGATCCCGGGCGGGGGCACCGGCGGCTCACCTAGGGCGGCGGCCCCCAAGCCCGAGGGGGAGAGTCCGGTCAGGCCCACACCCCAGACCAGCCCCAGGAGGCCAGCCACCCCCTTGAATCCGCCGCAACCGGAACGACGCCCACTCAATAGCCAGAATCTGCCACGCAGATTCCCTGGCAGCTGATGCCATTGCTGGCGGTGCGACCACAATGGCCACAGAGCACCGGATCGCCGGCGGGGGGATGGGTCGCCGCTGGCGAACTCGGTTGGGTCGGGGTTGGGGTGCCTCGGGGTTGGCTGGGCGGCGGCGAGGGGGGGCTGGCCAAGGCGGGGCCTGGAGGGGGTGCGTTCGATCATGGCCATCGATCTGTCTTGGCGTGACCGTGACCCTCCCGTTGCCCCCAGGCCCCCTTCCCGGCATCGGCGTGGGCACCTGGGCCTGGGGCAATCAGTTCCTGTGGGGCTACGACCCACTCCAGGATGCCGAATTGGAGGCCACCTTCCGCCGGGCCGTGGCCCTGGGGTTGCGCCTGTTCGACACCGCAGACTCCTACGGCACGGGGCGCTGGCTCGGTCGCAGCGAGATCCTGCTGGGCCGGTTCTGTGCCGCCCTGCCCGAAGCGGAACGCCGGGATCTGACCTTGGCCACCAAGTTGGCGCCCTTCCCGTGGCGACTGGGACGGGGTGGCTATGCCAAGGCCTTTGCCGCCTCGCGCCAGCGCCTGCTGGGCCGCGTCGATCGCGTGCAGTTGCACTGGAGTACGGCCCGCTATGCCCCCTGGCAGGAGGGGCCGTTGCTGGAGGGGTTGGCGGATCTGGTGGAGCGCGGCGAGGTGAGGGAGCTGGGGGTGTCGAACATGGGGCCGCGCCGTCTCCGTGAGGCCCATGCCCAGTTGGCGCGACGCGGCGTGCGATTGACGAGCCTGCAGGTGCAGCTGTCGCTGTTGGCGCTGGATCCCCTGACCCCTGATGGGGTTGCCGGGGTCTGCCGGGAGCTTGGCATCGAGCTGATCGCCTATAGCCCCCTGGCCCTGGGCCTGCTGGCCCGACCGGAGGCGGCCAGCGCTCCCTTGCCCCGGGGGCCCCGCCGCCTCCTGTTCCAACGGCTTCGGCCGCGCCTTTCGTTGCTGCTTCAGGGGATGGAGCGGGTGGCTCAAGTCCATGGCGCCGACCTGGTGGCGGTCGCCCTCAATTGGTGTCGTGCCCATGGAGCGATGCCGATTCCAGGTCTACGTCGACCGGATCAGGTGGAGGCTGCGGTGGCGGCCTCCACCTGGGAGCTCAGCCTGGAGGAGCGGGATGACCTGGATCGGCTGGCCCGTGCCGCGGCAGCGGAGGGGGCCAAGATGCCGGCCAACCCGTTTCAGAGTGCCTGAGCGGCCGGGTCTGGGTCCGGGGTGATGACTACGGGCAGGGCGTCGGCCCGCGGTTGGGGGGCCTCGGTGCGCTGGAGCAGTTGGAGGATCTGGGGATCCACGGCCTCGTCGTCGCTGCTGCCGGAGGCCGTCGGACCGCAGGCGCTCAGGGCTTCCTGCAACAGCGAATCGAAGGTGGAGCCTGGCAGGCGGTGGCGGGCAAGCTCCAGGAAGGCTCGGGCCAAGGACTCGCCGGCGGCGGCGCGCAGGGCCGGATTGCTGCGGCGCAGTTCCTGTTCCTGGCTGATGGAGGTCAGGAACCGTTCCGTGACGTCCCGTTTGGTGGTGGCGCGGATGCGGGTGTCCTGTTCCGCTTCCGAGAGATTGAGTTGGTTGTCAATTTCATGAAGGCGCCGATTGAGGCTGTCCAGAACCTCCTGCGCTTCCTTGGCGATGTGGGTGAGCTGGCCGTCGGACAGGCGTGGCAGGTCAGCCACGTACACCTTGCCGTGGTCCCGCAGGGTGAGGAAAGTGGGGCGTTGACCGCCAGGGTTGTTGTCCCGGAGGATCGGCCCCGCCTCCCGGAAGCGGGGCCTGGGTTGCTGGGGCCGTTGCGGTGGTACTGGACCGGCTGAGCTGCGCCGACGGGTGATCCGGCTGGAGGTATCAAACATCGTCTGGGATTTCGGCTCTACGGGGTATGGGGTGGTGAACGCGGTAGCGGGCGTCACAGTCGGCCACCTTAGGCAGGAGTCTCCTCAGCCTCGACTGGGGGCCTCAGTACGGCAATCCGGCTAGGGGCAGTTCTGCTGCATCTCCGCCGCGGATCTCCCCCAGTTCCCAGGCTTGGTGGCCCACAGCGCGGCAGATGTCCAGCGCGTCGGCCACGGCAGAGGCGGGCAGCACGAGGCAGAATCCCACCCCGAGATTGAAGGTGTTCCAGAGATCGGCCTCAGGGATCTCCCCCTGCTCCTGCAGCCAGCGAAACAGGGGCGGTCGGGACCAACTGGTGGGGTCGATCACCGCATGCACCCCGGGCGGCAGGCAGCGGGGCAAATTTTCGGGCAAACCGCCGCCGGTGATGTGGGCCATCCCATGGAGGGGCACCGCCGCGGCCTTGAGGGCCTTCACCAGGGCGGCGTACAGCAAGGTTGGGGTGAGTAGGGAGGCGATCAGGGGTGGCCCCTCCTCCTCCAGCAGGGTCGTGCTGGTGACGCCGCGGCTGTCGAGAATCCGGCGCACCAGGCTGAAGCCATTGCTATGAACGCCACTGCTGGCGACGGCCACGAGGCGATCTCCGGCCCGCACCTGGCGGCCATCAATGAGTTCGTCCTCTTCCACGACCGCCACGCAGAAGCCAGCGAGGTCGTAGCGGCCCTCACCGTAAAAGCCCGGCATCTCGGCGGTTTCACCCCCCAGCAGGGCGCAGCCACTCTGGCGGCAGCCATCGGAGATGCCCTCCACCACCGTGGCCATCGCTTCGGGGCTGAGCTTGCCGGTGGCGATGTAATCGAGAAAAAAGAGCGGCTCGGCTCCGCTGGTGATCACGTCGTTGACGCACATCGCCACCAGGTCCAGACCGACGCCGTGATGGTGGCCATGGGCTTGGGCGAGTTCCAGCTTGGTGCCCACGCCGTCGGTTCCCGACACCAAGAGGGGACGCTTCAGGCCCGGGGGAAGTCGGCAGAGTCCGCCGAAGCCGCCCAGCCCTCCAACCACTTCCGGGCGGCGGGTTGTTTCCACACTGGCGCGGATCCGATCCACGAAGGCGCGGCCCGCCACCACATCCACACCAGCCGTTCGGTAGTCCATGGGCGTCCGGGCCGTTTCTGCTTCGATCCTGCAACGCCACACGACCGCATGCCAGGGATGGCTGCCCAATGGCCGGCGTTGTTCATCAGCTTGCCTGATGCGGCTGATTGGATTTGCTAATACGGCGCTGGCGCCGCTCGACCGGCTGGCCTGGGAGGAATCCTCTTGGGGTCTTGGGTTGGCTGAACAGATGATGAATGCTGATCAGTCTTCCGAGGCGGTTCGCTGATTTTTTCAGTTGGCCTGCATCCGTTACCTTTGGTCTGTCGTCAATTTCCGATAGGAACCCGTTGGGCTGATTCGCCACTTGGGTGGAGCCTTAATTGAGCTCAAACTCATCAGCGATTCAAGCGGCTTTGGTGGCCAGCGTTAGCGCTTTCCCTGAAATTCGTTTCCCCGCCTGCGATTTCCGCCTGTTATGCGTGCATCTCAGATTCTGGGCACCGCTGCCCTCCTGATCGTTTCCGGCGTCTCCGTGCTTCCTGCCTCGGCGGCAACTCCCTCTCCAAGTGTGGCCATTCGCGAGGTCGGCGTTCCCTCCAGTGGCGAGGAACCCTTCCTACGTAACCCTCCCGTGGCGCCGTCTCCTCAGGGACAGCTTCAGATCGCCACCACCCGCCCGGGGAAGGTGATCAACGGTCAGGCCAGCTGGTACGGACCAGGCTTCTATGGCAACCGCACCGCCAATGGCGAAGTGTTTCGTCCAGGCGCATTTACGGCAGCCCATCGCACCCTTCCCTTCGGTACCCGGGTGCGGGTAACCAATCTTGATAACGGGCGTTCCACTGTGGTGCGCATCAATGACCGTGGTCCTTTCCATGGTGGAAGGATCCTCGACCTAGCCCACGGTGCGGCCGGCGAACTCGGTGTCACCGCCAGCGGCCTGGCCCAGGTGAGACTGGAAGTTCTGGATTGATTCCTCCCCTGCCCGCCCTCCGGCGGGCAGTCCTGGGATGGCACGGCAGCCCATCCGCCAATCTGGCGGGTGGGCTGTTGCTGATTTTTGAGGGTGGAACTGCTCCGTACACGTTTGCAACTGGCGGCCTGGCGGCGGAGCCTCGGGTCCCGTCCACTGCATTTCGTGCCCACCATGGGCGCCCTGCATGGGGGGCACCAGCAGTTGCTGCGACGGGCCGCCGTTGCGGAAGCCGCAGGCCCGCCGGCTGTTCTGCTCAGTGTCTTCGTCAATCCCCTGCAATTCGGCCCCGGGGAAGATTTCCAGTGCTACCCCAGGGATCTGGAGCGCGATGCCCAACTGGCACAGCAGGCCGGTGCCGAAGCCCTATTCGCCCCGTCGCTGGAGGAGATCTATCCCCATGGGGAGGCTGATCTCACCCGGGTGCAGCCACCTCCAGCGTTGCAGGCCAGGCTCTGTGGTCGCACCCGACCTGGCCATTTTGATGGGGTGGCCACGGTGGTCTGTCGCCTGCTTGGTCTGGTGCGTCCCGATCGGTTGGTGATGGGCGAGAAGGATTGGCAGCAGCTGGTGATTCTGCGGCGGGTGGTCGCCGATCTGGGCTGGCCCGTGCTGGTTCAGGGCTGCGCCACGGTGCGGACGGAGGGGGGCCTGGCCTGCAGTTCCCGCAACCGTTACCTCTCTTTTGATCAGCAGCGGCAAGCCTTGGCCTTGCCGGCGGCCCTCGCGGCCGCGGCTGCGGCCCATGCCGGTGGTGTGAGCGAGGCGACGGAGCTCTTGACCGTGGCGGAGCGCCAATTGCGGGCCGCTGGCCTGCGTCTCGACTACCTGGAGCTGGTGCAGGCACATAACCTGCAACCACTGTCGCGGGTGGCAGGGCTGGCGCTCCTGGCGGCGGCGGTCCACTGCGGTCCAAGCCGATTGATCGACCACGTATTTCTGATGAGCCGTCCCCCGATCGTCGCCATCGATGGCCCTGCTGGTGCCGGCAAGAGCACGGTGACCCGTGCCCTGGCCCGTCGGTTGGGGCTGGTGTACCTCGACACCGGAGCAATGTATCGGGCGCTCACCTGGTGGGTGCAGCAGCAGGGGGTGGATGCCGGCGATGCCGCCGCGGTGGCTCCCCTGCTGGAGGGGCTCGATCTGCGGCTCGGTTCCGGGGACGACGACGATCCCCAGGTCACCGTCAATGGTCACGATGTCACGGTGGCCATTCGCAGTCCGGAGGTCACGGCTCAGGTGTCGCTGGTGGCGGCCCACAGCTGTGTCCGCGAGGCGTTGACGGCCCAGCAGCAGGCCATGGGGCGTCGGGGGGGTCTGGTGGCGGAAGGCCGGGACATCGGCACGGCCGTGTTCCCCGAGGCGGATTGCAAGGTGTTTCTCACCGCCAGCGTGGCTGAGCGGGCCCGACGGCGGGCCCAGGACCTTGAGCAACGGGGCTTCCCCGTTCCGGCGCTGAGTGCTCTGGAGGCCCAGATCGCCGAGCGGGATCATCAGGACTCCACCCGGGAGGTGGCGCCGCTCCGCCAGGCGGAGGACGCCGTCGAGTTGGTCACCGATGGGATGACGATCGAGCGGGTGATCGAGGCCCTGGAGGATTTGTTTCGCCAAAGGGTTCCCGAGGAGGCCTGGAGTGTCGATCGGGGTTAGCGGGGCCGCAGGGAGTCCAGCAGGCCTGCGCAGGCGTCCTCCAGTAGATCGAGAACGTGGTCGAAACCCTGGGGACCGCCGTAGTACGGATCGGGGATCTCGGCGGCGGTGAAGCGTTGGCAATAGTCGGTGATCGGGGTGATCGTTGCCGTGGGGCGGGTCTGACGCGCCAAGTTCTGAACGGCGCC
>Ga0209088_10000419_pt1 | contig 30710 bp, 29 predicted proteins | sample S_140625_EF_Meta_FD_187324 | JGI IMG/M metagenome (GOLD analysis project Ga0209088, IMG submission 187324) | Freshwater microbial communities from Lake Simoncouche, Canada to study carbon cycling - S_140625_EF_MetaG (SPAdes) (version 2) | ecosystem: Environmental > Aquatic > Freshwater > Lake ... | reverse complement strand
TCTATGTTTTGACTGGTTTTCACGGTTTGCATGTGACCCTAGGAGTAATGATGATTTTGATCGTTTGGTGGCAAGCCCGCTCCGGCGGTTCAATCAACCGTGATTCCCATTTTGGCTTGGAAGCCGCTGAATTGTACTGGCATTTTGTTGATGGTATTTGGGTAGTTCTGTTTGGGATTATCTATCTACTCTAAGATTGCTCGTTAAGCTTTTAAGTATTTTATATTGGCGAAGTGATTTTTTCGGCCTTTACGTTATTGATCTCAGTAGCTTTTGCTAGCCATGCCGCAACTCTTCTGCAGTCGCGGCGGGTTGTAGCAGCTTACCCACATTTAAATGTGATAAATTTATATTGATGCCTGACCGCCGACCCGGTCTGAGGGCCGTGTGGACATAGGCTCTCCGGATTTAATCCTTGCTGTTTAATTTTGTCCGAGGGTCTTCATCCTGCTGGCATAGCTAAGTCCTTGCCCCAAAAAGGCCCCCAGAAACCAGATCCGAAACAAGATCCGAAAGGAAGCGGCTGCGGAAATGGGGGCAAGTACAGGGCAAATTCAGAAAAGAGTGGATTTGGGGTTGATCTGGTGCAAGGCCCGGATGCGCTTTTCGATCGGCGGATGGCTTGCGAACAACCGTAGAAACCCTGGCGGTTCGTTGATTTTCAGGGTCGCCAGGGTGGGTTCGTCACGGGGATCCTGAAGATTCTCCATATTTCCGAGCCGGGACAGGGCGCTTGCCATGGTTTCGGGATTTGTGAGGCGGGCGGCTCCGGCATCGGCCCGGTATTCCCGGTGCCTGGAGAACCACGCCGTTACTAGCGAACCCAACACCCCTAACAGAATCTCCAGAGGCCACACGAGCAGCATCGTCGGGGGTGGTCCGTATTGCCTCCCTTCCTCGTTGGAGCGATTGGGCAGCAGAAATACCACCGCCCGCGACAGGAACATCACGAAGGCATTTATCACCCCTTGCAGCAGGGTCATCGTCACCATGTCGCCATTGCTGACATGGCTCATCTCATGGGCAAGCACTGCTTCCAGTTCGGGTTCGGGCATGCCCTGCAGGATGCCGGTGGACACCGCAACCAACGCACGACTGGGGGAGGGGCCGGTGGCGAAGGCGTTCCATTCCGGAGATTCATAGATTCCCACTTCGGGCATTGGCACGCCAGCCCGCTGGGCTAGCCCGGCCACAGTGTCATTGAGCCAGCGCTCGGTGCCGCCGCCCCCCTGTCCCACCAGCTGGATGCCCATCATCCGCTTGGCCGATTCGGCGGAAAACTGCAGGGAGATCCAGGCACCCACCACGCCCCAGAAAAACGAACCGATCAGCAGCGGCAACAGGGGCAGATCCGGGGGGAGCAAGCCAATGGCCGTGAGCACATTCAAGATCAACGAGATCGTGAGCATCACCGCCAGGTTGGTGAGCAAGAACAGCAGCGTGCGCAGCGCCATGGAGCGGTGTGAAGAATCTGGGGACGTTTGGTCGGTGGGGAGCTAGGGGCCCCCCGTTCAGAGTAGACAGACTTCTTGCTTTTTTAAACACTGTTTTTGCCTGGGGGTTGCCGACCCCGCCTCCGGCCGCTCGATTGGCGCATGCGTCCCTAGATAGAGCCCAGGACAACGGGTCCGTGCCTGCCCAGCTAATTTTGATGGTCAGGATCAATGCCAATACCGCCCTTGCGGTGGTGCCCTAGGGAGATGGCAGCCCGCCTGCCCCCTAGCCTCTTGGCCCTGCAGCTTCCCTGCCATGCCCGTCCAAAATCGCTGGTCGGATAGCGACGCCCATGAGGCGATCGCCCGCTACGGGGCCCAGGGAGTGGGCCCCGATCTGGCTTTGCGCACCTACAGCGCCCGCCTGCTGGGGGCAGATCCCCAGTTGGTGCTTCATGGCGGTGGCAATACTTCCGTTAAGACCACCGTGGTGGGCCTGCTCGGTGAACCGATCTCCGTCCTATGCGTCAAGGGCAGTGGCTGGGATCTGGGCACCATTGAGCCCCCCGGCCATCCAGCGGTGCGCCTTGAACCCCTTCGCGCCCTGCGGGTCCTTGATGCTCTCAGTGATGAGGCGATGGTGGCCGCCCAACGCCAGAACCTGATCGATCCCGCGGCCCCTAACCCCTCGGTGGAGGCCCTGCTGCATGCCTTTCTGCCCCACACCTTTGTCGATCACACCCACTCCACCGCCCTGCTGGCCCTCGCCGACCAGAGCGATGCTGCCCAGGTGTGCCGAGAGGTGTTTGGGGAGCGGGTCGCCCTGGTGCCCTACGTGATGCCCGGTTTTGCGTTGGCAAAGGCCTGCGCCGCTGCTTGGGAAGCCGCCGAGGCCCGGCGGCTCGCCCAGGGGGGGCCTGAGCTGGAGGGCATGGTGCTGCTGCAGCACGGTCTCTTTTCCTTTGGCGCCACGGCCGAGCAGAGCTACAGCCGTATGATTGAGTTGGTGCGGCAGGCCGAAGAATGCCTGGGCCAGGGTCGGTTCACGCTCCAGCCGGTGGCCCTGCCGGAGCCCCCGGCGTCTGCGGCCGCGTTGCTGCCAATTCTGCGGGGGGCCCTGGGCCGGGCCGCCGTCACCGCTGGCTGTCCCGCCCATTGGATTTTGTCGCTGCGCGACACCCCCCTAACCCGCTCCGTAGTGGATGACGCCCGTTTGCCGGACTGGGCCAGTCGGGGCGTGGCCACCCCGGACCATGTGATCCGCACCAAGGCCTGGCCCCTGGTGCTGCCCCCTCCCCCCGCCGCCTACGACCGGTCTGCCGTTGATCCCAGGGCCGTGGTCGCCTGGGAAACCCAGGTGGAGGCTGCCCTGGCAACTTATCTGGCCAACTACAGGGCCTATTTCACCCGCCAGAACCAGCGCGTCGGCGGCGGTAAAACCCCCCTTGATCCCCTGCCGCGCCTGTTGGCCCTGCCTGGCCATGGCCTGATCGGTGTGGGTCGCTCCGCCGCCGATGCCGCGGTCACCGCCGACATCGCTGAAGCCTGGGCCACCACTTTGGTGGCGGCCGAGAGCATCGGCAGCTTTAGGCCCGTCAATGAGGACGACACATTTGATATGGAGTACTGGAGCTTGGAGCAGGCCAAACTCGGCAAGGCTGCCGAGAAGCCCCTGGCCCGACAAGTAGTACTCGTCACCGGCGGCGGCGGGGCGATCGGCGAAGCGACGGCTCGGGCCTTTGCCGCCGCCGGCGCCGACCTGGCCGTGATCGACCTCGATGGCGAGCGCGCCGCCGCCGTGGCCGCCGCCTGCGGCCCCCGCGCCCTGGGCTTGCGCTGCGATGTCACCGACTCTGCAGCGGTGCGTGCCGCTTTTGATCGCTGCTGCGCCCACTTCGGCGGGGTCGATATCGTCGTCAGCAATGCTGGAGCCGCTTGGACCGGCGCCATGGCCGATCTGCCCGACGCGGAGCTGCGCAGCAGTTTCGAGCTCAATTTCTTCTCCCACCAGTCCGTCGCCCAGGCGGCAATGGCCGTGTTCCGCGCCCAGGACCGGTCTTCGACCAGCAACGGCCAAGCCGCTCCCAACGGCCGGCTAGGCGGCCAGTTGCTCTTCAACGTCAGCAAGCAAGCCCTCAACCCCGGGGCCAACTTCGGTGCCTATGGCACTAGCAAGGCTGCCCTGCTCGCTCTCATGCGCCAATACGCCCTTGAGGGCGGCGATGCCAGCGTGAGAGTAAACGCCATCAACGCCGATCGTATCCGCTCCGGTCTCTTGGATGACGCCATGATTAGGGATCGGGCCGCCGCCCGGGGCATTAGTGAGGCCGCCTACATGGGCGGCAACTTGCTCGGCGCTGAGGTGCGAGCCGTTGATGTGGCCGCCGCTTTTGTGGCCCTGGCCGGCATGGAACGCACCACCGGCGCCGTGCTCACGGTCGATGGCGGCAACGTGCCCGCCATGGTGCGCTAGAGGCCTGTGGTTTCAGACCTCCACCCTGGCCAGCCATAGCCCCAGGCCCCCGGCCCCAAGCACCACCGCCAGGCATAGGCCCCCCCAGGCCGGCAGGCCCCACCTATCCACAGCCAGGGGCGCCGCCACCGTGATCAGGCCTCCCGCCAGCAGGGGTTGCAGCAGCAGTTGTTTGATCGAAAACGGAGTCAGCACATCGGTTTGACCCTCCGCTTCGGCCATCTGTAACAGCAGCAGTCCACTGGCCACAACCCCGGTTGCCTGGCCAAATTCGACCAGGCTGCGTTCAAACCAGGGCGCCGGCATCAGGCGTTTCCCTAGCAGGACCACCACCCCCAGATTCCAGGCAAGCCCCGCGAGAGAAAGGGCCAGCAGCGGCTGCCAGCTTCTGGTCAGGAGTCCCATGTTCAGGGAGGCGGTTGCGGCCACAATCAGCAGATCGGCCGCCAAGGTGCCGATGCGTTGTTGCACTGGTGCCGAAGCCCACTCCGTCAGGTTCCATCGTTCGAGCACCCAGCGCACCAGCAACGAAGCGAGCAGGGCCAGGGGAAACACCGGCAGGACACTCACCAAAACGGCCACGCCTCCCCCCAGGCGATTTGCCGCCAGTCCCAGCAGCAGCTGGGCCCCCCAGCCCAGGGCCACGGCCACCCCCGCCAGGCCCAGATTCACCAGCCAGCGGGCTACGGCCGCCCAGGGCCCAGGCTTGGCGGCCAGGGCCGGTGCGGGGGATGAGGGTTCGACGTCAGGAGTCGGCGGGCTTTGTCCAGGACTTTCGTCCGGTTTCTCCTGGGCAGCCAACACCTGCACCGGCTTCGTTTCCGCCAACTGGACTTCACCTTGGGATGGTGGGGTCGCCAGCCAGCCGCGCCAGCGACCCCACACCACCAGGAGCCCGCCCATCAGGCTGGCCGTCAAAAGACCCACCGTCGCCATGGCCAGGCCCAGGTCCTGACCCCCCACCAGCCCGAGTCGCTCATAGGTGGGACCCATGGCCGCCGCCGATCCATGGCCCCCCTCAAAGGCCACCTCGATCAGGCAGGCCATCACCGGACTCACCCCCAGCCACGGTTGTAGCACCAACCCCACCACCAACGCCCCCACCAGGAACTGGCCGAAGGCCAGGACCAGGGCCAGCAGGATCTGGGCGCGTAGAGGCCGCCAGAGGGGACCTGGCTTGGGCAGGGGTTTGGCCACCAGCAAGGAGCCGAAAACCAGGGTTAACAGGGCCAGGGGCAGCTCGGCCCAGAAGGAGACCACCGTTGGCGGCAGCATCGGCAGGGGGCCACCAGGGGCCAGGAGCAGCCCGAGGCCCCCGGCCAGCAGGGATTCGGGCAGGCCCAGGCGCTTCATCTGGATGCCCTGGCCGATCCAGCGGCCCACCACCAGCAGCGCCGCCAGGAGGGCCAGGGCCAGCAGCGGCTGGGCCAGGGCCGCCAGGAGGGGACCGGTTTCAGTCCGTTCCAGGAAGGGCATCAAAGTTTCAGGTGGCGGCGGAAGAAGGCCTCCGTCGCCTCCAGCACCTGCACCTGCACGGCGCTGGCGCGAAACCCATGGCCCTCCTCGGCGAAGAGATGCAGTTCCACGGGCACCCCCCTCCGCGACAGTTCCAAGGCCAGCCGTTCAGTCTGGGAGGCGGGTACCACCTCATCTTGAAGACCGTGGAAAAGAATCAGGGGCGTGCGTAGCCGCTCTACCTGGTTCAGGGGCGATCGGGCTCCGTAGAGTTCACTGGCCTCGGGCAAGGGGCCCACCAGCCCATCGAGATAGTGGGCCTCAAAGCGGTGGCTCACCTTCACCAGGTCCGCCAGATCGGTGACCGGGTAGCGACAAGCCCCAGCCTTGAAGATGGCCGTTTGGCCCAGGGCAGAGAGCACGGTGAACCCCGCTGCGCTGGCCCCTTCGGTTGCCACCCGCTGCGGATCCGCCCAGCCCTGGGCCAGCACGGCCTGGGCCGCGGCGACCAGGTCTGCCACATCCACCACGCCCCACTGCCCATCGAGTCGCTGGCGATAGGCACGGCCGAAGCCGGTCGAGCCGCCGTAATTGACATCCAGCACCCCCCAGCCCCGGCTAGTCCAGAACTGAATTGCCGCACTCAGCCCGGTGCGGGCCATGCCGGTGGGGCCGCTGTGGCCCTTCACCAGTAGGGGTGCTCCAGGGTGCCGGCCCCCATCTGGTGGATGAAACCAGGCGTGGGTGGGCCTGCCCGAGGCTCCCTTAAACCAGAGGGCTTGTGGCGATTGCTGGTCCCTGCGGGGACGGACGGCGGACGCCGCCGGGGTATGGCTCCAGCTCAGGTCGTGCAGGTTCAGCGCAAGTCGGCCTGCCGTCGCGGTGGGTCCGCTGGCGATGGCCACCAAGGTGCCGTTCTCGGCGCATAGGCCCGCCAAGTCATCAAAGGGGAGGGCCAGGGGTTGCCAGGCCGCAGGGGAGGTGGGCCCGTGGCCCTCACCTGGGAACGGCTCCTGCCCCACGGGTACCTTGCCCAACTCCCACTGGCCCTGGCGGCAGGCCGCGGCTATCAATTGCTGGCCGTCCCAGGCACTGGTGCGCAGCCCATGGATCCACTGGGGAGCACCGAATTCGGCCTCCAGGGGCAACAGGGGTTGCCAGTGGGGTTCGGAACCAATGGCCAGATGCTCGGCGTTCCGCAGAATCTCCAGGTTCCACCAACCGCTGCGGTCGTTGGCCACCACCAGATCATCCCCAGCCCACAGGGGCTGAAACACTGAAATGGTCACCGGCGCGGCCCCAACGGAACCGGCGATCGGCCGGACGTCGACCAGGGAGCCATCGGTTTCAAATCGCCCCAGCCAGAGGCTGCTCCGCTCCCAGCTCATGTGGGGTTGTTGCCATTCGACCCAGGCCAGATGGGTTCCCGAGGGACTTAGCACCGGATAGCCACAGAAGTCAGCTGGGCGATGCAGGGTTTGGGGTTTGCCGCCTTCCAGGGGGACCTCGACCCAAAAGTCCTCTCCCCCCAGCTCCATCACGCCGATCCAGCGATTCCGGGCCCGATCGATCAGGCCGTCACTGAAGGCCCTTGCCCCCTGCTCCCAAGGCGTTGTCAGCTGGCGTGGCGGACCGACCGCCACCACCTCCTGCCCTGGTTCCAGCCCCGCCGCCAGATCCAGTCGCCAAAGACAACGATCACCGTCATTGACGAACACCGCGATCGTGCCGTCCACCGTGAAGGCGCCGCCGCCGTAGCCATGGATGCGGCTACGCAGGTTCCACGGGCCGGGGGTGAGGTCCAGGGGGGGCGTACCCCGTATCCCGCAGCCCATCAAGGTGGTGCGACCGTTCTCCTGGGGACGTTGTTCCAGCCAAAAAAGGCGTCCCTGGGCCAGTAGCGGCTCCTTCGGAACCGTTATGGATCCCACGGCTATGGACGCTGAGAGCGGTGCCCCCTTACCCCTTGCTGTCACCGGTGCCTCCGACTTCAGGACCCTAGAATTAATCCCATTGTTTTAGGTGTCTCTTTGGTGCGCAGCTTCGCCCAGATGGCCCGCCATGCCGAGCAGGGCAACAAGACCATGCTTGTGCCCAAGGAGCCATCCGAAGACCCATCGCGGCGCATCCACACTCTCGGAGAGCAGGAGCTTCGCCAGACGGCCCGCCGTATCGGCAAAGTGGATGAGGCAGTGCGCGAGCTGGCTCGGGAGATGCTGCGCAGCATGTACACCGCCCGCGGCATCGGCCTTGCTGCTCCCCAGGTTGGGGTGCATCAGCAGCTGTTGGTCATCGATCTCGATCTAGAAGAGGCGGCTACCCCCCCGCTGGTTTTGATCAACCCGGAAATCACCGCCGCCGGGGCCTCCTGCAATTCCTATGAGGAGGGTTGTCTCAGCATCCCTGGGGTCTACCTGCAAGTGGTGCGGCCGTCAGTGGTTGAGGTCAGCTTCCGTGATGAGATGGGCCGCGCCCGGCGCCTGAAGGCCGATGGACTGCTTGCTCGTTGCATTCAGCACGAGATGGACCATCTCAAGGGTGTGTTGTTCGTGGATCGGGTCACAGACACCGCCAGCCTCAGCACCGAATTGCGGCAGCATGGTTTCGAACTCGACCACGTCCAGTCGCTGCCCTGATCCTTCCCCATGCCGATGAAACCCCTGGCTGGCGTTTTGCTCGCCCTGGCCTGTGTGCTCGGCATCGCCGCCACCGGGTCGGTGTTTGAGCTGGCCTACGGCCAACCCGATCTTGGAGTGGTGACTACACGCCTGATTTTGGCGGCCAGTATTCCCGGTTGCCTCCTGGCTTTGTTGTTCGCTATCCGCAGCAATCAGCAGGCCTGAGCACCGGTCTTACTGGTCCTGCCAGCCCTGGCCCTGCCAGCCCGATCTCTCTGAAATACGGCCACTTCGATCTGTCTTGCCACGATTGCCTCCATGTTCCACTCGGCCCTTCGCCCAGCCCGATTCCCTGCCTTGGGTCTGGCGACCCTGCTCCTGCTCGCTTCCCTTGGCGATGTCCTGCCGTCGCGCAGCCAGTCACTGTTTGGGGCAGGGGAGCTGGACCAGGGCCGCTTCTTGGTGGTGGCGGCGCCGATTGGTAGCGGCAGCCGTTATCAGCTCAATATCTACGAGCAGGTGCGGGGCGGCCGTCCCTGCTTTGCCGTAGCGGAGGGGCGACCGGCGGCGGTGAATCCTCTGCTGGCCAGTTTTGATTTCACCGGTGTCTGCGCCCGCTACATCGATGCCAATGGCTACTCGCTGCGGGTTGCCGATCGCGACCTTTCCTCCAGCTATCGCCTCACGGTGGTGCGCAGTCTCAATGACACGTATTTAATGGCCATGCCGACCCAGGCGGGAGCGGGGCCCGAGATGATGGTGGCCCGCACCTTCGGCAGCGCCGGCGGTTTCCTGAAGTTTGAGCTGGAGCCGGGTTGGCGGCTGATGCGCCGGCAGTACAAGGGCCGCAACCTCGGCCACGTCTATCTGTACAGGTCCGCCTGGCCTTCTGCCGAAAGCGGCGCCGCCGCCACCGCCCCTTGAGGAAACCCCCTCTTGCTAGGTTGCCTGAATGTTTGCGTTCACACAGCCTTTCATGACCCAGGTCACCGTCGGCGAAAACGAAGGGATCGAATCGGCCCTCCGCCGCTTCAAGCGCCAGGTCTCCAAGGCCGGCATCTTCGCCGACCTCAAGCGGCTGCGCCACCACGAGACCCCTACTGAGAAGTACAAGCGCAAAGCGCAGCAGCGTCGCCGTCGCCGTTGAGTTTGGGCTTCCACTCCCCTTTGCCTGCCATTTGCAGCACAGGTTTTGCCTAAGTCTGACTTGCATAAGCGTTCCGGGCACAACCATCTGCTGGGCTGGACGAACGGCTCCCATGCGTTGCTCCTGGGGGCGTCACTTCAACCTGATTCCCGAGTTGTCAGGTCAAAACTTCGGTATCCCAGGGCTTCGGAAATTTCCCTGGCACCGACCGTCCTTACCCCTTTGAGGTCGGCCAGGGTGCGCGACACCCGCAAGATGCGATCGGAGCTGCGGGCTGAAAGACGCCGCTGCGTGATGATCGCTTCCCAAAGGTTGACGCAGGCTTGATCAAGCCCCAGTACCTCCTTGAGGGCAGCAGCGGGCAAGTCGCTGTTGGAGCAGCCCCCGGGGTTACGGCTTACCATCCGCGCTCTAGCGGTCTTCACCCGCCTTGCCACCTGGGCCGTTGTTTCCGGTCCCTCTACCTCTAATTCCCCCCTGGGCCCTTCCTCCCCCCTGACATCCAGGGCGGAAACCAGCTCCCTGGGCTGGGCCCTTTGCATCACCACTTGCAGATCGATGCGATCCAGGAGCGGCCCTGAGAGCCGTCCCCAGTAGCGCCGCCGGAGCCCTTCTGGACAGCGGCATTCCCGCTCCCGATCCCCCCACCAGCCGCAAGGACAGGGGTTGGTGGCGGCCACCAGGGTGATCGCGCAGGGAAAGCGACAGCGGTCCCGCGCCCGGCTGATCCACACCTCCCGTGCCTCCAACGGTTGCCTGAGCTGGTCGAGCACCTCCCGACGGAACTCCGTCAGTTCGTCGAGAAAGAGCACGCCCCTATGGGCCAGGCTGAGCTCCCCTGGTCGCGGCCGGCTCCCCCCGCCCACCAACGCCGCTGCCGAACAGCTGTGGTGGGGACTGCGGAAAGGGCGATGGCGCATCAGTCCTGCGCCCTCCTCCAACAGACCAGCCACGGAATGAAGTTGGGTCAATTCCAGGGCTTCTTCCTGGGGCAGCGCTGGCAGCAGCCCGGCTAATCGCCTGGCCAGCATGGTTTTGCCACTGCCGGGGGGGCCCACCAGCAGCAGGTGGTGGCCTCCTGCGGCGGCGATTTCCAAGGCTCGCCTGCCATGGCCCTGGCCCTTTACATCCGCCAGGTCGAGGCCCGGCGGGGCTGGGTGCGCCTTCGTGGGTTGGGGGGGGAGGCACAGGGGGCGTTCCGGATCGGCAAGTTGCTCAAGGGCGCCAGTCAGATCGTGGGCTCCCCACACCCGCAGTCCCTCCACCAAGGCGGCCTCGGCGGCATTGCCGGCGGCGACCAGTAGCCCCCGAGCCCCCAGTCGCCTGGCCGCCAAGGCCAGGGCCAGCACCCCACGGATCGGCCGCAGACGACCGTCCAGTCCGAGCTCTGCCGCACTCCAAATCCCTTCCATGCGCTCTGCAGGCATTTGGTCGCTGGCCATTAAGAGGCCGAGGGCGATGGGAAGGTCGAAGGCGGGGCCCTCCTTGCGCAGGTCCGCTGGGGCCAGGCTCACGACAACCCGGTTCAGCGGCATCCGTAGGCCACTGTTGCGCAGGGCCGCCCGCACCCGTTCCCGCGATTCCTGGACCGCCGCATCGGCCAGGCCCACCATTTGTAGCCCGGGCAAGCCGGGGCCGATGTCCACCTCAACCCGCACGGCGACCGCCTCCACCCCCCTCAGGGCGCCGCTGTGGCAGTGGGCCAGGGCCATAGGGGAAGCATGTCTCTGGCTAGTAAGTGCCACCCCTGTCCCAACGGGCATCATGGGCAGAATGGCCCTATTGCCAGGGCCCTGCCGGTTGCCTTGCTCTCGGAGTACCCATTTCTATGAGTGCCAGTTTGGACACGATTTTCGGGCGCATCCTGCGGGGCGAAATACCCTGCGAGGCCCTTTACAGCGACGATCTCTGCCTGGCATTTAGGGATGTAAATCCCCAGGCGCCGGTGCATGCCCTGGTGATTCCCCGCCAGCCCATCGCCGAGTTGGCTGAGGCAGGCCCTGAGGATCAGGCGCTGCTGGGCCATCTGTTGTTGGTGGCCGCCAAGGTGGCTCGTCAGGAGGGTCTCGACAGTTGGCGCACTGTGATCAACAGCGGCGCAGCGGCGGGTCAGACCGTTTTCCACCTTCATGTCCATGTCATCGGCGGTCGCGCCCTGAGCTGGCCCCCAGGCTGATCCCTGAACGCTTGGCCCTGCAGGTTGCCAGCAGAGGGGCCCCGGGCCAGCGTGCCGCCCCATAATCCGCGCCCAGGGGGTTACTGGCTTGCGGGCGGACGGCGACAATGGCTGAAATCGCCGTTGTGCATGAATCCCGCCAAGGCCCTGCGCGAACAGCTGGGCAAACTGCAGCGGCTTGCCCAGCCCTACTTCCTTCCCTTGGAAGAGGGAAGAACAGGAGGTGGTTCATTTCTCCTGTTGCTGGCAGCCTTGCTGGCCATCGTGGTCGGCTTGACCCTTGTGCTGCTGACGGGGGCAGTAGCCCTCAGCGGTGCCCTAATTCCCCAGCTGCAGGGTCGCTTCCTGCCAGGTGTCCCCCAGCAGGTGGCTGCCCTTTGGGCTGGCCCGATCGGTTGGCTGCTCATGGGCTTGATGGCGGCAGGGGTCTTTTGCTTTTGGCTCTATCGCGGCCAGTTGCGACAGGGGCGCTGGGTTCCTTGGGTGTTGCTTGGAGTGATTGCTCTTTTGATACTGGTTATCAATGGCATCAACGTCGGCATCAGCTTCGTCGCTCGCAATGTCGATAACTCACTGGTGGCTTACGACCAGGATGGTTTCTGGAAAACGGTTGCCATCTACGCATTCTGTTTGATGCTGGCGCTGCCCATCAGGGCTTTGCAGGCCTATCTGATTCCCCGCCTTGGTTTGTTATGGCGAGAATGGTTAAGCGGTCGTCTTTTGGGACGTTATTTGAGTAATCGCGCCTATTACGAGCTGAACCCTAATGACGAAAGCACCGAGGAGATCGACAACCCTGACCAGCGCATCTCCCAGGACGCTGCGAGTTTCACAAATACAAGCCTGAGTGTATCGGTGGAGATTCTATCCGCCTTGCTTACATTTGTCAGTTTCATTCTGGTGCTCTGGAGCATTAATTCTCGATTGGCTTTGTTGCTGCTTGTCTATGCGGTTTCCGGTACTGCTTTGATTGTTTTTGCAAGTCGGCGTCTGGTGGCACTCAATTATCAACAGCTCAAGCTTGAGGCCGATTTTCGCTACGGGCTTGTTCATATCCGTGACAATGCCGAGTCGATTGCTTTTTATCGTGGCGAAGCCCAGGAAGGCAAGGAAGCCCAGAGGCGCCTTGGTGGGGCGATCAGTAACTACAACCGGCTGATTGTTTGGGAAGCTCTCATCAGTGTGATTCAGCGTTCCTACGATTATTTCTCACGTTTTCTACCCTGGTTGGTTATTGCTCCAATCTACTTTGCCAAGCAAGTTGATTTTGGTGTCTTTGGTCAGGCCAGCATTGCTTTTTCCCAAGTTCTCTTTTCCGTCAGCTACATCGTTAACAATGTCGATCGGTTGGCGGCATTCTCTGCTTCCATCAGCCGCTTGGAAGGGTTCCAAAGCAAGATCGATACCTTGGCTGGGGGTCACGATCTCCTCGATCCATCGCTCGTACCAGCTTCGGCGGTTGATGCCCGTCAGTTCAGCGAAGCTATCGTGTTGCGTCATGCCGATCTGGTGCCTCCCCGCAGTGGACGCCACCTGATCCGTGATCTCAGCTTGACTATTGCACCCGGTGATCGCCTGCTTGTAGTAGGGCCTTCGGGCTGTGGCAAGACCTCATTTTTGCGCTTGGTCAGCGGACTCTGGACTCCAGCAGCGGGCCAGGTTGAGCGGCCGCCGGTAGGTGAACTGATGTTCATTCCGCAGAAGCCCTATATGTTGCTGGGCAGCCTGCGGGAGCAGCTCTGCTACCCCCAGTCTCCTGAAAAGTTCAGCGATGACCAGTTGCGCCATGTTCTCGAACAGGTGCGTCTGCCCGACCTGGTGCGCCGTTATCCCGATCTCGACATCAAGCAGGACTGGCCCCGGCTGCTTTCCCTGGGCGAGCAACAGCGTCTGGGTTTTGCCAGGTTGTTGCTTAATTCGCCTCGCTTTGTCGTGCTGGATGAGGCCACCAGTGCCCTGGATGTGGCGACAGAACAGGCTCTCTATGGGATGCTCGTAGCTCTGGACATGGGTTTTGTCAGCGTCGGCCACCGCCCTACCCTGCGCGACTATCACGACACCGTGCTGGAGTTGGATGGCACCGGTGCTTGGCGTCTGATGCCATCTTCCAGCTATCAATTCGGTCGCTGAAGCCCCTATGAATCCCTCCACGCCTTTAGAACCCGCCGATAACGTCGACGCCGAGCCTCAGGCGGACGTCGTGCCGGTGCCCCCGGCCACAAGTGCCACCACTGGTGATCTGCCGGAATTCGGCTGGAGTGCCTACGCCGAAAGGGTGAATGGCCGTTTCGCCATGCTTGGTTTTTCAGCAGTGGTGCTGATCGAAACCCTCAGTCGCGACAGCTTTCTGCACTGGGCCGGCCTGGTGCCCTGAGGCTTGGGTAGCCCAGGTCCGGTCAGGGAATTTCGATCAGGTCAACCTGCCATTGGCCATCGCGGCTGACTTCCACCGCCAATTCCCGGCCATCGGCCCGCAGCATTACCCGCCTGGGCACCCCTGGGGGATTGATGGCGATCAACTGGCTGCTCATCAGGCGACGCCGGTAAAGCAGCAATTCGGTTCTTCCCTCCAACTGCCTCACAAGGGCCAACCGATCGCCCTTTGCTTCCACCCCCACACTCAAAGGCTGGGCATTCGGCCGGTTGAGACCGGGTAGGGGCACCGGCCGCTGATCTTCCACATTCAGCAGCACCACCTGGTCTCGGCCGCCTCGGTTGGAGATCAGGGCCAGCCAAGGCCCCGCCAGGCTCGGGTCTCGGCTGGGACCCAGCTCCTCCAGGCGCCGATCCAGGGGGAAGACAGGTTGGGGTACGGTCCCCATGCAGCCAGTCAGGTTTGCCAGTGCCCCCATACCCCCAGCGAACAAACCCAGTCGCAGACCTTTGCGGCTCCACCCCCCTTTGATCATGGGACCTTGGGGTTGACCATGGTGCCGATGGCCAGCCCCCTAGGCAAATCCGGTTCAATCATTTTGGCCAAGTCAAATACCTGGACCAGACGGCGGCCCCTGGTAATCCCTGCAAGAGCCAAACGGCGTCCATCAGGGGCCAGGCTCAGTTGTTCGGGTTGGAGATCTCCTGGAAGTTGTAACGGCAGCAACCGGCCGCTGGCCCGATCCAAAATCAGCACTCGACTCCTGCCACCCTGCTTGCCCAGCAGAGCCAGGTAGCGGCCATTCCAGCTCAAGGAGGGGGAATCATGGGGTTCAAAGCGTCGCAGCGACGGCAGCGGCACCTCTTGGCCTGAGGGCTGGGCCTGCATCATCAGGGACTGACGACCGTGGCGCTCGACAACACTGACCAGCCATTCACCTTGGCCGCTGAGGGCAGGTTGTTCTCGGTCTTGGCCACCAAAGGCAAGACCGGCAGGACCTGCCCGTCGCCGATACAAGCCAAGATCGCCGCAGCCCACAACTAAAAGGTTGATCGCCACCAGAATCAGGGGCTTCACCCAGACTCTCAATCGTCAAAGCGGGAGCTGTTGTCCCTGCTGCTGGGGCCGCGGGAGGGTCTGGGATCGCGGGATGCGGTAGTAGGAGGTGCGCTCGGGCTGTCAGGGCGGCTGCGGGGGGTAGGCGGCCCTGCAATGGGTGAGTAATCAGCATCACTCACGTCGTTGGTCGCCATGGGTTTGCCACGCAGGGGCGTCCCCTCAGGAACGCCACTTGGCGAAAGACCAGAGGAAGCTGGTGAACTGGCTGGATCGGGCCTGCGGTTGGATCGGGAAGCTGGATCGGTTCCAGGCGCTGGACGGCTACCGCGCCTGGTGTCCTGTAGTCCGTCACGATTTCGACGGCGCTCCCCGAATTCTTGGCTGCTGCTGCCGCTACGGGAGCTTGGGGCAGGGCGGTAGCGGCTGGCGTCCTGGGGATCCACAACGGCACCACGCCTGGGTTCTGGATCCCAGTCATCCGAGCGTGCACCCAAGCGGCTGGCGGCCTGTTCAGGGATGGCGGCCCGGCTGGAGCGCCGAGGCCTGTAAAAGTCATCTTCTTCTTGCCGGGTGGGTATCCGACGTCGGCTGGAGTCTTGATCCTCGAAACGGTCGACGTCCCGTTCGCGATCCCAGTCCCGCCCGAACTCGCCCCCACCACGACTGCGCAGAGGCTGGGGCTCTTCGTCATCAAAAAATGATGAGCGGCGTGCCTGCTCGGTAGTGATACCCCGCAACCTGACGCTTTCGTAAGCGAAGAAAACAGTGGTTCCAGCTAGAAGGAATTGGCCGAACTGCAGAATCGGGTCGAGTCGCCAGCCTTGGAAGAACAAAATTCCGCCACATAGCAGGCCTATGGCCGCAAAAAAAACGTCGTAATCCCTGGCGAGGGCAGGCTTGAAGTTCCTCATGAAATAAAGGAAAGCTCCACCTACCGCCAGCACGATGCCGACGATACTGGCCCAATTAAGGCTGGCGTTGACCAAGGTCGGATCTCACAAGACTCCAGGTTCTCACCACTCTAGTCAAGGTCAGGACGAATTTCCCGCTGCTTCGGGCTCAGAGGCGCCGATCCACGCGGTCGTTCTGGCTGATGAAGAAGAGGGCGATGGAAATGGGGATAACCACGATCATGGCGCCCAAGACGAGGCTGTTGAGGAAATTGCCCAGGGAAGGGGTCATGGCAGTGAGGCCGCTGTTAACGCAGGCGATCCTAGGCAGTGCCCGCTCACTTCCTACGATCAGCTCCTGTTCGCTTAGAGCTTTGTGACGGCCACTCCTGCGGCGCTGCAATCGCTCCAATTCGGTCTCGGCGCCGTGCTCGGGATCTGGACCCTGTTGTTCTTGTTCCGCATCGTTCTCACCTGGTATCCCCAGCTCGACCTTGAACGGGGCTTCCTGCGTTGGATTCGGGTGCCGACGGAGCCGTTGTTAGCCCCGACTCGCCGTTGGATCCAACCGATCGGCGGCGTGGATGTGGCCCCCGTGATTTGGGTGGGCCTCACCAGCCTCGTGCGGGAGCTGCTGGTGGGCCAGCAGGGCCTCGTCACCCAGTTGTTGAGACAAGTCAGCGCGAACATTGCCTGAGTGGCCACTCGCTGCCTTCTCAGGGGGAGAGCATTTCTTGCTCGACGAACTTGGTATGGATGTCACCACGCTGGAATTCCGGCCGATCGAGCAGGGCGAGGTGGAAATCGATAGTGGTTGGGATGCCTGTGATGGCACATTCCGATAGGGCCCGCCGCAGGCGGCGCAGGGCCGCATCGCGATCAACTCCCCAGACGATCAATTTGCCGATCAAAGAATCGTAGAAAGGTGGGATTTCATAACCTGTATACACATGACTGTCTACCCTCACCCCAGGACCGCCAGGAGGCAACCAACCAGTGATACGACCAGGGGCGGGCCGAAAATTGTGACTTGGGTCTTCAGCATTAATACGACATTCAATTGCATGGCCATGGATCTGGATCTCTTCTTGGAGCACACTTATTGGTTCGCCGCCCGCAATCCGCAGCTGTTCGGCGATGAGATCAATACCCGTAACCATTTCGGTGACAGGATGCTCCACCTGAATGCGGGTGTTCATCTCCATGAAGTAGAAATGTCCACTGCGGTCCAGAAGAAATTCCACCGTGCCGGCCCCCTCGTAGCCGATGCTGCGGGCCGCTGACACCGCCGCATTGCCCATCCGCTGACGCAGATCGGTCGAGAGTCCCGGGCTGGGAGCTTCTTCCAGCAGTTTCTGGTGGCGCCGCTGCACAGAGCAATCCCGCTCACCGAGGTGCACCACATTTCCATGGCGATCGGCCAATATCTGCACTTCGACATGGCGAGGCCGGTCGATAAATTTTTCCATGTACAGCCCGGGGTTACCGAAGGCTGCCTCGGCCTCGCCTTGAGCAGCGCGGAACAGGGATTCAAGCTGCTCGGCCGAGGGGACAAGGCGCATGCCCCGTCCACCGCCACCAGCTGTGGCCTTGATCATCACCGGATATCCCATCGCTTCGGCCAGTCGGGCTGCGGTTTGAGGCGTGTCCAGCAGACCCTCACTGCCTGGGATGGTGGGCACACCTACCCGCTGCATCGTGTGCTTAGCCGTTGATTTGTCTCCCATGGCTCGGATCGATTCCGGCGAGGGCCCGACAAATGTGATGGAGTGGGCTTGGCAAATTTCAGCGAAATTGGCGTTTTCCGCTAAAAAACCGTAGCCGGGGTGTATGGCATCTGCTCCCCGGGATGTTGCGGCCGCAAGGATGTTGGGGATATTCAAATAGCTCCGACTGCTGGGGGCTTCCCCCACGCACACGGCTTCATCGGCCAGCTGAACATGCAGGGCGTTGCGATCCACGGTGCTATGCACGGCCACCGTCGCAATGCCCATCTCTCGGCAGGTGCGCAGGATCCTCAAGGCAATTTCGCCACGGTTGGCGATCAGCAGTTTGCCGATGGGCATCCCTTTCGCGTCCGGCGTGGCAGGCCATGGGAGACTGTATCAGCGCCTACCCTGCCCAGGCTTGGGCTTGCCGTGGCCAGTGGCTAGAGGATGGGTCCGGTGGAAGGGTATATTGCGAGGGCTTGTGGCCTTGCCCAAGCTTTGAAAAGCTCGTTCATCAGATACTCTGGTGCCCGTGCTATCTATGCGGATGTGGTGGAATCGGTAGACACGCACGTTTGAGGGGCGTGTGGCTTCGGCCTTGCGAGTTCAAGTCTCGCCATCCGCATAATTTTTTGATCAGACCCTCCCACGGCGAGACATTTTTGTGTCTTCTCAGGCAGAGGCCGCCATTGTCTTGGTGAGTAATGGGCCCGGTGAGCTGAGCACCTGGGTCAGACCTTTGGCGCTGAGGTTGCATGAGCAGTGGGCCCTGCGCCCTTGCTCCCCCCATGCCATTTGCGCTCTACACCTTGTGCTTGTTCCCTGTCCCAATGGCACAGGCCAGGAAGCTTCGGTCGCCAGGCGTTGGGAGCTTTTCGATCGGGTGTTGCCCGCCGTACGCTTTTGGTGGTTGCTTTTGAGGCCCGGTCGCCACGGCCCTTGGCCGCGTAACGGTGTAGTAGTTTTTTTAGGCGGTGACCAATTCTGGACGGTCTTGCTTGCGGCCCGCCTCGGCTACCGCCATCTCACCTACGCCGAATGGGTGGCCCGCTGGCCCCGCTGGAATGATCGCTTGGCCCTGATGGGCTCTGCGGCCTCGTCGCGGTTGGCCCCCCGCTGGCGCAATCGAGCCCAGGTGGTCGGTGACTTGATGGCGGATCTTGACAAAGGCCAGACGGAAGATTCCGCCTTGGCTGAGGGGGAATGGATCGCCCTTTTGCCTGGTTCGAAACGGGCCAAGCTTCAAGTGGGGATGCCGTTTTTGCTGCAGACCGCCGATTGCCTGGCAAGGTTGCGGCCAGGATGTCGCTTTTTGCTGCCGGTGGCCCCAACCACCTCCGTGGCTGAGCTAATGGCATTTGCCGGACCATCTAATTCGATCACGACTCACTTTGGAGGCGGCCAACCAACTTTGGAGCGCAGTGAAGATCCCAGTGGTCGTGATGTCCTTCGCACTGCCGGGGGCCAGGCCATCGTTTTGGTGCAGGAGCACCCAGCCCATGCAATCTTGAGTCAGTGCTCGCTTGCCCTGACCACGGTGGGGGCAAACACCGCGGAACTCGGGGCTCTGGGGTTGCCCATGCTGGTCCTTCTACCCACCCAGCACCTGGAGGTCATGCAGGCTTGGGATGGTTGGATGGGGCTGCTAGCACGGCTGCCATTGTTGCGGCGACTTGTTGGTGTGGCCTTGACAGCTTGGCGTCTGAGGCATCGGGGTTTTCTAGCCTGGCCCAACATCTCAGCAGGTCGCAGCGTGGTTCCAGAGCATGTGGGCTGCATCACCCCTGCTGGCATCGCTGGCGAAGCTGCACAGTTGCTGAAACACCCGCAAAAGCTAGCGCTCATGCGCGATGACCTTCGCTCCCTACGGGGAAAGCCTGGGGCCGTAAAGTGCTTGGCTGAAATGGTTGTGGATCTAGTGCCACCAGGAACGATTCAGCCGAGAGTGGCGAGATATCGGCCGATGCAGGCCCCATGGGCTGGTTCGCCAAAAGAGATGGATTGGTCAGAACAGGGGATCGGGCCTAAGGAGCACAAACTGGAATGAACGAACCATGGTTCATGACCGATCTGCTTATGGTTTTATTAAGCGCACCATGAAAGATAAGATTCTGATTCAATCACGGCCATTGGGGAAGCGACTGGATCCGGAGAGACTGCTGATTTTTGCTCGGAATGCTGGAATCAGATCGTATAATTGCTCCGATCTTATCGCCAGCCAACGGCAGATGTTCAACCCATGACAGCGATCCTTCGTCCCGAAGACAGAATTTTTGTCGCTGGTCATAGGGGGATGGCTGGTTCGTCCATCGCTCGCTGTCTCCTGAAGAGGGGCTACGGGAATATCCTCACAGTTTCCCGCCAAGACGTTGATCTTGTAGATGCAGACGCTGTTTCTAAATGGTTTATTGCTAACCGCCCTGATGTCGTTGTTCTTGCAGCCGCAAAAGTCGGTGGTATCCAGGCCAATAACACCTACCCGGCTGATTTCTTGCTTGAAAATCTAAAAATACAAAACAATGTCATTGAATCTGCTTGGCGATCTGGCTCCCGTAGGTTATTGTTTTTAGGAAGTAGTTGTATTTACCCTAAGTTTGCGGATCAACCTATTCGCGAGGAGTCGCTATTAACGGGTTCGTTAGAGCCCACTAATGAATGGTATGCCATAGCTAAAATAACTGGAATTCAGCTGTGTCGCGCTTTGCGTATTCAGTATGGATTTGATGCTATAAGTTTAATGCCTACCAATCTTTATGGACCGGGGGATAATTATCATTCTACAAATAGTCATGTTCTGCCAGCTTTGATTAGGCGTTTTCAAGAGGCTCATAAGTTAGACGTCCCCACAGTGGAGTGCTGGGGAAGTGGGACGCCTCGCCGAGAATTTTTACATGTGGACGATCTTGCCGACGCTGTCCTATTCTGTCTTGAGCATTGGCAGCCTGATCCCCATGAGATTCAGTTTATGAATGTGGGTACAGGCACGGATGTGTCGATCAAGGCATTGGCTGAAAGCGTGGCTGCGGCGGTTGGTTTTACCGGATGCATCACTTGGGACTCCAGCAAGCCAGATGGCACCCCACGCAAATTGCTTGATGTTTCACGGCTGGCTTCCCTCGGCTGGAAAGCTTCAATCCCCTTGGACACCGGCCTTAAGCAAACCGTGATGGATTACGTTGCTAGTCTTAATCGTGGTGAGGAATTACGCCTGTGAGAATCCTGGTTACTGGTGGAGCCGGTTACATCGGCAGCCATGCCGTTCGTGCCCTTACCCAAGCCGGCCACGAACCGGTTGTTTTGGACAACCTTGTCTATGGACATCGTGAGATTGTCGAGAAAGTCCTGAAGGTTCCTCTTGCGTGTGGTCAGCTCGGGGATAGGCCCATGCTTGAAGCTCTGTTGCGGGGGTATCACCCTTGTGTTCAAGGCACCAGCATGGAAGCCAAGCCCATTGAGGCAGTGATTCACTTTGCAGCCTATGCATACGTTGGTGAATCTGTCAGTGATCCTGCAAAATACTATCGAAATAATCTGGGTGATACTCTCACACTTCTTGAAGTTATGCTTGCTATGGCGAAAGAACAAGAAAAATTGCCCATACCCATAGTTTTCTCTTCAACATGTGCAACCTACGGACCGCCGCAACAGATTCCCATGACAGAAGATCATAAACAGAATCCCATTAATCCCTATGGTCAAAGCAAGTTGATGGTAGAAAAACTGTTAATTGATTTTGCAAGTGCTTATAAATTGCCTAGCGTGATTTTCCGTTATTTTAATGCAGCTGGTGCGGATCCTTCGGCTGAAATTGGTGAAGATCATGACCCGGAAACACACTTAATCCCAAGGGTTCTTGATGCCATGAGTGGCCGAGAGCCTTACCTTCAAATCTTTGGAGATGATTATCCAACTCCCGATGGAACCTGCATAAGAGACTATATTCACGTTTCGGATTTAGCTGATGCTCATGTACTCGGACTGGAAAGGATATGGCGTTTACAAGAAAAGCAAGAGGTCATTTCCCAGCCACTCATCTATAATCTTGGCAATGGCACGGGTTATTCAGTGCAGCAAGTTATTGAAACAGCCAAGAAAGTCACTGGACGCGGATTACTCGCCCATGTGGCTAAGAGAAGGGCTGGTGATCCGGCCCAACTTGTCGCCAGTTCAGTTAAGGCTCATCATGAGCTTGGCTGGCGGCCCCGCTATCCTGACCTTGAGACAATTTTGGCCCACGCTTGGGCTTGGCACCAGAAACGCCACCTCTGATCTGTGATTTTTTTGAGGTTTCACGAGCCCAAGGACGGGCGAGTGGTTCGCCGATAAAGAGTCCTTGTCCTGGCATTGCGACACTACGCCAATAGGCCTCAATTAGAGTATCTCCCCTAAGATAGTAGGTTAAAAATAAACCAGGATGCGGAAATTTGGCAGTATAATTACATGGCTCTACAACGGTGCCATAGCTTCCAGTAGCGCCAGCATCAAGCCACCTTAACGCGCTCATTTGACTAGTTTCTGTCAGATTGCCTCCAAATGATGTAAGGTGATCGGCGACAGCACCGGGCAAAAAATGGTTTGTATTAATCTTTTCTACCCATTTTAGTCCGGTGAAATAAACCATAACATCCTGGGCGTTGCTTAGAGTATCAGAGTGAACTATTTTAAGCTTAAACTTATTGCCAACACTTTGTTTAGTTTCCTTGAATAGTGAGGCTCTACTGTTTCTGGCGGGATCACTGGTACTCATTAAATAGCCTGTTCCACCCGGCGCACTGCTATCAGAGGATAAGCCTTTGCGAATCAAAGTCTTACCCTGATTAATGTTACTGGCAGCCAGTAACATTGTTGGACGAAGCTTTAATTCTTCCCACGGTCTATAGATATCACCCCTTGCGTAATAGGGATTTAAACGCGTTGTTTTACATGAGCGTTGGCAAAGGCCAGGTTCTATTCCGTAGGCGAAGGCGCTGGTGATCGATTGGCAGCCAACGCGATAGGGTTTCGTCCAAGCCAATGCAAACGCTTGAATATGCTGGGGGACTCGCTTGTTTACATCTCGCAAAATCCAACGGAATTGAGATACTGGTAATTCACTTACACCAGTAGGTAAGGATATATGAATGACCTGACTGCTCGGAATCAATCTCTCTTTGACATAAAAGGTGCCAATCTCCACACTATAAGGATCCTGATCATTGATAACCACAGCCAAGTTTTTGGAATCAATACCACTTGCCGGCATTGATTCAGATATCATGGGCTTAAGATTATGTCCTAAGTCTGAATTGATGAATAGGAAGCCCGTCAAAAGGAACCACACACTATGCCTCAAGGCATTTTGAAACTTATTGAATGTAAACATTATGGAGTTTTTTTGCTAGAGAAAAACATATTGATTATCCTTGCCGACACCAGCAATTGAAGTTATTTTATTCTAGTGGGCATCCAGCCCTGTGTCTCACCATTATGCTGGAATTCTTCAGGCTGCCTGAAGGCCTTCTCTCCAACAGGCTGAAAACATTCGTGGTATAGTCAGTAGGATTTGCGCTCAGGACGAAATTGAGTAGTTAATGCTTCAACCTGAAAGCTGTTAAGTTCGATTTCAGGTTTTGAAGCCTAGCCAGGATCCACGTTTTATTCTAAAGTTAAAAACTTGCCTGACATTTCTCTCTCACAAAATTTATTAAAGTCATGATGAGTGATACGACAATTAAAAGTTTAAGGCAAATTGGCTACACTGAGTATTCCGACCAGCAATTACTTGAATTATTTCTAAACCAAGGAGTTCAGGCGCTCAGAGATATAAGTGGTGAATATGTTTTAATCTTGGAGGGTGACAACGAATGCGCGATTATTACTTCTCCTGTAGGAGCCATGCACTATTATTACTATTATGACGGCAATCGGTTTTACCATGGAACTAAGATTATTGATATTCTCAATCAAGCAGCTTTGCCTTGGCAATGGAATTGGTCTTCCTTAGGTGATTTATGTCAACTTGAAAATCTTACAAATAATCAAACTTTGCATTCATCAATTAGACGAGTCCCGCCAGGGAGCAGCCTTTACTATAGAAATAGTCAGCTGAATCTAGATATCAAATGTTACATAGATTCAATTCCCTTGCTTCGTCCAGATCCAAGCGCTGCTGTTAAAGCGATGAATCTAGAAGTGTCGACTTGGTCGGGAGATAATCCCTATCTTTCGCTGTCTGGGGGGTTTGATTCCAGGGTCATTTTGGGATCAATGTTACAGCAGGGAATTCAGCCCCATTTGATTACAATGGGTAATGATCAGTGCTCTGACGTAAGGACGGCCAAAGCAATTGCATCCGAATACAGTTTAACCCATGACTTGGTTAGAATTACTATTAATGATTTTTTTGAGCATGCTGCCAGGATTTCATTTATAACTAATGGTACTAAGACCGCTTGGCACTGGCATACTTATCTCTATCCTTTGAAGGCCCAGATTCCAGCTGACAGTAGCTTCTTTGTTGGTACATTAGGAGAATTTGCTCGTTCATATTATTTTGACAAAGGTCAACTAGGGCAAATTGCAGCTTTGAATCCTAATTTGGCTCTACAAAGATTCTGGAACATGAAACTCAATCGTCATCCGACATTCCTGCCCAATGAGTTATCTGCACTCCATAGTCAATTCGCCGAGCAACTATCTACCCAAGGCATTCATTCCCGGGCGCACAGACTTACTAGTTATTGTAAACAGAAATTTTTGCCTGGGTTGACTCGTTATTATTTTGAACAAAGGGTTCCTAATTTTTATGCTAATGGCATTAGAATGTATATGGACTCTAGTCGATGGCGATCTCCCTTTCATAGTCGTCGATGGATTGACCAAATCTGGAATCTGCCAGCATCATGGAAGTTAGGATCTAATTGGCACAGATATGCCATTAGTATGAATATGTCTAAATTACTAGACTTTCCTGAAGAGAATGGTTTCGTTTCCAGCAGAATGCTTAAGAAAGCGCCACCTTTATATTGGACATCTGCAATGAGAAGAACTCCCTATATTAGCTATGACTTAAGTTCTGAATGGTACCGCGATCCTATTCTACAAGATTTTATTTATTCCAACCGCCAATCTATAGATGATTTAATTGATCCAGTCCTGGTTGCATCAATTCTTAGCAGCCACAAATCAGGCAATGACAGGACTCGTACTCTTGCTTTTCTGCTAACTATGATTTATTGGAAGCAAAATCTGCGGCGTCATAACTTATAGAATCCATCATGACATTAAATCATAAAAAATTATCAAGAGAGCCTATCTATGGCTGGCCTTCTTCACTATCTCTGCAAGAGCCAGCGCTTCCGCATAGCAAAGCTCATGGCGATCCCAATTCTAGCCTGAAAATCTCAATAGTAATACCAACCTTGAATCAAGGTAATACGATTGAAGATACAATTTTTTCGATCATCAACCAAGATTATCCCAATTATGAAATTATAATCATGGATGGTGGAAGTATTGATACCACTCTTGATGTTATAAATCGATATAGACCCTATTTAGCTCATGTCACCTCAGCACCTGACAATGGTCAGTCACAGGCAATTAATAGGGGATTCCAGCGGGCAACTGGTGATATTTTTGCTTGGCTTAATTCTGATGATTTTTATCTACCAGGAGCACTTTCAAAAGTAGCCGAAGCCTTCTCTGATCCAAGCGTTGAATTTCTAGTTGGGGCTGGTGAGGTTGTTTCTATGGAGCATGAATTTTTACGCTTTATTCCTGAACGTATTTTAAATCAGCAGGCGTTGATTGACTGGAAGAATGATCGCTGGATTATGCAACAATCCTGTTTTTGGAGATCATCATTGTGGCATAAAGTAGGTGGGGTAGACGAAAGCCTAGGGCTCTTGATGGATTATGATCTTTGGTTTAAATTTTCATCCAGTTGTCAGCCCTCCGCATTAGACCAGAAGTTGGGCGTTATGCGTTATTATCCAGATGCAAAGACCGTTAAGTTTAGAAGCAAGACCAATCAAGAACTTGCTTATGTATATGCAAAGTACGGTCTTGTTGATGAACTCAGGGAGTTAGTAGCTTCTCTTTCAGATAGAAATTTAGAGCTAGAAGCTCAACTTTGGGCAATTGAATCAAGTCTCCCTGTCCGGTTGCTCAAGCGACTTTATCTTTTCCCCGTCTCTCATAGATAGATGATTATGAATTATTTGAGTAAGTCAATTTTTGTTGGGATAACAAGTTGGAATAGCCAGCTATTCCTTCCTCATTGTCTTCGGTCTCTCACAGAGACTACTCAAGGTCTAGATATTTCCATTTGCGTTCTGGATAATAATTCAACAGATGATTCGGTTGCCATTGCACAATCATTTGGTGTTGAAGTGATTATGATGGCATGTACCCAGCCACAAGCACTTAGCTTTCTCATTAATCGCTCGCGGGCTGATTATACCTTGTTAATTCATTCTGATGTCATACTTATCGACCCACGTTGGCCGTCACTTTGTATAGATAAGATCAATGAGTCAGTTGTGCTGGTATCTCCCGAGGATATTGGCTGTGGTCCCATGACTCGTCCTTTTGGGCTCAATATGCCTGAAAGTTCGTTTATGTTTTTTAATACAAAACTGATCAAAAAATGTCGTCACCTGCTCATGTTCCCGACTCGCAACAGTTATTTCCCTCGCTATGAATTTGATTTTAATGGACATCATGTAACCCATAATATACCTGGCATTTTGTCAAGACACGGGTTCCGATGGTTTGCCATGAATGTCTTAACTTCTAATGTTGTTAGTGAACCCCTGTTCAAGCCTTCTAAACCTCCAACAGTTTGGTCCGATGAATTGATGTACTTGCGCTATGGTCTAGGAAATTTTTATAGCATTGACGGCATAATTACCCACTATCATAATTGGTATGATCGGATATCCACAAGGACCCATGCCTCAGTTGCCACTGTTGAGAGTAGAAAAGATTTTCCAGCTGACTTTATTTATGACTATACTAGCCGATTTTTGTCTGATTATCAGCAAAATAGATTAGACTTGCCTATTGACTTGAATATACGTCGCCTTCCAAAGGCCCTTTGAGCACTGTATGTTTTCTGATTTCTTCTTTACCGATCTGATTTACTAAATGGCTATGTCAACTAAGCGTGCTGCCCACTTTCTTTTGATTCCCGAACTACTTTATTCGCCTCCCAATCGAGCCATAATAGAAGCATTACTTTCTAGCGGTTATGAAGTTCATGTGTTTTCTCCTAATTTAGCATCTTCATCGACGGAGTATGGCCCAAAGGTAATTACCCATACAGCAAGTTATTCATTTCGTTGGGTTGCGAAAGTCATTCTTCATCCTTTTTGGTGGAGTGTCAGTTGCATTTCGGGAACGAGTGAAGAGCCTTTGGCTGTCGTAGGTCTTTTGGCATTTATACTCAAAAAGAAATCATTTACATTGGCCGACGAAATTAAGGCAGGTAGCTATAGGGGAAATAGTTCGGAGCGATGGAAAAGCTTATGTCGCTGGGCCATGAAGCATGCAAAATTTAATATCGTCAATGATCAATCGCGAGTTTCGCTGCTTCGTGAATACGTGCCATTGTCCTCTCAAGCCCATATCATTGTCTATCCAGGCTGTTTCCATCAACCTCCAGATCCGTCAGTCGATTATCGAAAAGAACTTCGTCAGGATTGGCAGATTCCCGATCATGCACTTGTAGTGGCATCATCAGGGGGCTTTAATTTGACGGCAGGTGCGGATTGGCTTATCAAAGCACTTCAAGATCGGCCTGAACTTTATGCAGTCATTCAACCTTTGGGAGTTGACCCACTCGCACTTTTTCTGTTAGAGAATATCCCTTCTATAGACCGTGTTTTCCTACAACGTGATCGGCTTAGCTGGAATGAGGCATGGCGGTCTGCTGTTGGGTTCGACATTGGTATGGCCATATATACTAACCAAGCGCCACAATTCCAAAAAATGGGAATCAGCTCGAACCGATTATGTATGTTTATTGCTATGGGAGTTCCGGTTATATGTAGTAGGCAGGATAGCTTTGCTTTCGTAACTAGGTATGAGTGTGGTGTAGTTGTTTCTGATTACACAGAGTTTCTGGAAGCCATCTCATATATTAGTGCCAACCTCACCCAAATGCGTGAGAACTGTAGTCGTTGCTTTCATGACTACATCATGCCTACTGATCGATTCCCGGCCTTATGCAGAGCGATCGATTCCTTATAGCAACCTTGAACGTTTCTAGTTGCTTTTGTTTTTTTCTACCATGACCAAGCCCAATTTTAATTTTTATTTGTATCGTTTTGGCCTGGCGAGAGTTCACGCTGCCAAGCGACTGATGCCAATCAAGCTGATGCCTCACAGGGTTGATTTAAGTGGAAAATTTGTTATTGGTATTACCACTTACGTCGAGCGTTATGATGAATTTTTTAAACCTCTTTATAAATCTCTTTCTTATCTTTTCCCGGATGTCCCAATTGTTGTAACAGTTAATGGTTTCCCTGATTCACATAAGCAGCTTGATTACCTTGCGCGGTTTCAATCAGAATTATGTGATCAGGCACCTTCGCATCACATTTTTGTACTTCATGATCGCCCGTGTGGCTTGACAACTCTATGGAATGAAATGCTTCAGGCAGCTGAGAAAAGACCTCTCTGGATCCTTAACGATGATCTTCGTGTAGATTCTTGGATCAGGCGTTGGGCGGAAAAGTTCAATTGGAATAACGCAAGCCTTACTCTTTTAAATGATACTTGGTCTCATTTTATTATTGCTTCTAAAGTTGTTGATAAAGTTGGCATTTTTGAGCCTTCATTTTTGGGCATTGGTTTTGAGGATATGGATTACACGGCCCGCTCGGGTCTTGTGGGAGTTGCAATAAGCAACATCCCTTGCCCTTATCTACATCACTGCAATCATCAACCTAAGAACACTTCGTTTGACGATGTTTCTGGCCGTACCTGGGGAAAATATACTACTGCCAATGAAGAATGTTTTTATCGACTCTGGGCCAGATCTTCTGATGGCGAAGGTGTTTATATTAAGCAGATTCATGGTTTTGTTAAACCTGTTCAGCCCATTTCTCCTGTATCTTTGTCCTCGTTAAAACCTCTTCAAATTCAACAAGGTTTGTCTTTTCCAGATCGCCAGTTTTCATGAAGATCCTGTTCTTTGCCCCCTCAGCCTACCTCCTCGGCGGAGTTCAAGACTGGCTGGCTGATCTGGTACCAGGTATCAGGAGAGAGGGTCATGATGTCACTGTTGCTGTACCGGATGGAGTGTTTCATTGCTTTGAATCTTATAAAAAGAAATTTCCAGAGTTGGCTTGCATTGGTCTACGTAATCCAACTGGTAGTCAGGAAGGTAGAATTCAGTGCATCGTTAATTGCATTGTTTTTATCCAGCCTGATTTGATCGTCGGTGTCAATATAGCGGCCCTTTATCCTGCGGTAGCTAGACTACGGTTGCGTGGTGCTATGGTTGGGAAATTGATTATTACGCTTCATGCTATTGAGGCTGATTATCTCGAAGATCTGTGTCAGTTTCGCGCTATTGTTGATGCAGTTGTGGTTACGAATAAGCTCACTAGTGCTTTAGTTGCTCAGGAGTCATTGATATCGAATGAAAGGATTTTTTACGCTCCTTACGGTGTCAAAATGTCAACATCCAAGTTGCCACTTTCCAGGTCCGGTGATCTTTTGCGACTCGCCTGGGTGGGGCGTTTTGAGCAAACTCAAAAACGTGTTTACGATCTTGTATCGATACTTAAGCGGCTAGATCGCATTTCATTACCATTCTGTTTGTCTTTGGCTGGTGATGGCCCTGAAGCGACAAGCCTACAGGAACAGCTTCAACCCTGGATTCGTTCGGAGCGTTTACGTTGGCTGGGTCGCCTGGATAAGCATCAGCTTCAGCATCAAGTTTATGATCAAAGTGACGTGCTGATGATAACTTCTAGCTGGGAAACGGGCCCGATTGTGGCTTGGGAGGCTATGGCGGCTGGTCTAGTAGTTGTGAGTAGTCGATATGTGGGTTCCGTAGCTGAAGGGGCCCTTAAAGATGGGCAAACAGCCCTTTTGTTTTCTGTAGGTGACTGCGAAGCGGCAGCCTCGGCCATTGCCAGACTTCTCGATTCCAACTTGCGAACATCTTTGACTAACTCAGCCCTCGAAATGGTGCACCATCGATATTCGGATACAGCTTCTCTGGCAGCTTGGCTAAAGGTTCTTAGTTTAAGTTTGGAACTTCCTCCCCTGCCTTTGGACTACCCCGAGTTTGCACGATTTGCTGCGACTGTACCCAGTGGAAGGTTTGATATCTGGCTCGGTGTCACAAATGCTGAGTACCTTCGCCGTTTTCTTGGTCTCAACTTTCGCCATCTTTCAGCGGGGAGCGAATGGCCCCACTCCCTGAGCGGAGCCGGTGATAATGGTCGTCTGCTCTCCAAGGCTACTCAGCTTGAAAGCCATGCGTGAACAACTAGGCGTTTGGTTAAAGGACCGCTGGCGTTACGAGAGGGCCCTGCGTAGCCCAACCCCTGAGTACCTAGCTGTTGCTAATCGCATGGAGCGCCTGGAAAGAGCGCCTGATGGCACAGGTTTCTACTGCCGTTGGCCCTATACCTCCAGGTTGCATGCACCTAAATTCCAACCCAATCTTGGTCAGAGGCTATTGCGTCGCTGCCTTGAGGACGCTCCGATTAGGTGCGCTCCGACCCGGCCAGCTTCCCCATCTTCCCCTGAAATCAGCGTTTTGATCGGACATCGCGGCCGCGAGAGACTGCCGCTACTGTTGGCGACTCTAGCCAGCCTGGCTGCCCAGCAGGATGTCCACCTTGAGTGTCTTGTGATTGAGCAGGCGGCTGTCTCCGAGATCGCCAATGACTTACCGAATTGGGTTCGCCATGTCATGGCCCCATTGGCCGAAGCTTCAGCACCCTATAACCGATCCCAGACTTTCAATGTTGGTGCCCGCAAGGCCTTGGGTAAGACTTTGTTGCTGCATGACAATGACATGTTGGTGCCAGCTGGTTATTGTCGGCACATTCTTGAGCGCCGGGGGAGGGGGTATGAAGTGATCAATCCTAAACGTTATATCTTTTATCTCACTGAGAGCCACAGTAAAAACGTCCTGAAGGGACTCGTAGGATATGACACTTTGCCTCCTGATTATATCGTTCAGAACCTGGAAGCTGGTGGTAGTATGGCCATAAGTGCCGCAGGTTTTGAGGCTATTGGAGGTATGGACGAAGGTTTTGTTGGTTGGGGCGGAGAAGACAATGAGTTTTGGGATCGTTGCCTTACGCTTCCCACTTGGATTTGGGGGTATGAGCCAATTGTCCATCTTTGGCACCGCAGTCAACCGCTTA
>Ga0209088_10000416_pt1 | contig 30968 bp, 32 predicted proteins | sample S_140625_EF_Meta_FD_187324 | JGI IMG/M metagenome (GOLD analysis project Ga0209088, IMG submission 187324) | Freshwater microbial communities from Lake Simoncouche, Canada to study carbon cycling - S_140625_EF_MetaG (SPAdes) (version 2) | ecosystem: Environmental > Aquatic > Freshwater > Lake ... | reverse complement strand
CATGCTGGAAAAGCGGCAGAGGCAGCATTGATTGCAGCTTGTGCATCAGCTACCTCAGCCAAAGAAACTTGATGAATAACTTGACCTAATGCCGGGTCGAAAACATTACCTACTCTTTTGGAAGAATTTGCAACTTGCTTACCGTTTATGAAATGCATGACTGTGGTCATGAGGTTTCCTTAGTTTTGAATTGTGCGACCCAGAGCTAACACTCTAAATCCTGCTTGTTGCCACTTAGCAACATCTAATACATTGCGACCATCAATAATCAATCTATTAGAAACCTGAGCGCTAATAGTTTGTGGATCGAGATCTCTGTACTCTCTCCACTCAGTAGCTAAGACAACTGCATCGACTGACTCAAAAGCTTTCGCTAGTTCTTCTTGCACCTTTAGTTCCGGATGCTTAACCGCTACTCCTGGCAATGAAACTGGATCATGAACAATAACTTCTGCTCCAGCACGATGAGCAAGTAGTGCAATCTCTAACGCTGGAGAATCTCTAATGTCATCACTATCTGGTTTGAAAGCTGCACCTAAAATCAAAACTCGTTTTGCACTCAAAGAACCAAGTTCTTCATTCAACAGAGCAATGACTCGATCTCTTCTTCTGATGTTGATTTTGTCGATTTCCTTTAGGTAGGCAACTGATTCACCAACACCCAGTTCTTCAGCTCTTGCCATCAAAGCTCTGATGTCTTTCGGTAAACAACCACCACCAAATCCAACACCGTTACGTAGGAACTTGTTACCGATTCTCTCGTCATAGCCAATAGCTTGAGCAAGTTGCGAGGCATCAGCCCCAGAGACCTCTGCTATTTCAGCCATGGCATTTATGAATGAGATTTTGGTAGCTAGGAACGCGTTAGCCGCTGCCTTTACAAGTTCAGCTGTTGCCAAGTCGGTAACTATGAATGGAATACCTGAGGCAATCATGGGTTCATACACTTGTCGTAAAAGTTCGTCTGAGCGAACATTAGTCACACCAGCTACTAATCGATCTGGTCTTAAGGAATCCTCTAGCGCTGTTCCTTCACGAAGAAACTCAGGGTTCCAAGCCAGATTCGGTGCAGCAAAACCTGTTTCGCTGGCAAGCTGTTCCGTTAGCTTGGCTGCAGTTCCAACTGGCACAGTCGACTTACCCACGACCAATGCATCTTCACGAAGATAAGGAGCGAGATCGCTAATCGCTGATTTCAAATAAGAAGTATCGGCGGCCAAAGAGCCTTTAGATTGAGGTGTTCCAACACAAATGAAATGAACATCAACTTCTCTTGAAGTTTCATCGTGAGCAGATTGAAAATTTAGTCTGCCAGATTTGATTTGCTCAGCCAAAGCCTCATCCAAACCTGGTTCAAAGAACCCTGCTTTGCCTTGTTTTAAACTTGCTAGCTTTTCAGCATTAGGTTCGATACCGATAACCTGATGGCCAATTTTTGCCATGGCGACAGAATGGGTGGCTCCTAAATAACCAAGACCAATTACCGATACTTTCATTAGTCAAGTCTATCTTTGAGTGCCTATTTAGTTACGTGGAGCACTAATTCATTGGTAGTTAGGACACCGGTAGGGGTCTGAACTTCGGCTCGATAAACGATGTCCCCAGTTCTAGCAGGGTGAACCCTAAAGACCACGGTGCTCTGTGGCTTGGTGGCGGTGTATTTCTTAATGATCTGCCAAGCCCCGGCCTGACGTCCTTCAAGTTGAATCGCATACTTTGCACCTGTTTTGTCACTGAGGTCCAAGCGAACAGCTAGCTCAACGCGGGAGTCAACTTTTCGAGTGTCAGATTTGTCGTTATACAAAGCTAAAACAACATCTCTGTGCACCGGAAGGCTGGAGACATATTTACCAACCATCAAGCCACCAACCAAAAGGATGAATGCCGCAAAACCAACTATTACCCAGGTGCCGGGTTTAATTCTCTTCAAAAAGTTCACTAACTGTTTTCCGCTCTAAAAACGTGAACCAAGGCGTTTGCATGACCTTGTCCCATTTCATAATTATCTTGAAGGAACTTAACCTGCTCCATGTGTTTTAGGTCTTTGACTTTCTTGAGTTCTTTCATCCAGAAAGCAATTGGCTTTCCATATTTTGATTCAATGGAAGGAAAGTAACTTTTAGGTCCTTTTACTTTTTCGGTCATGAATCAAGCCTAGCCTTAGCCCTTGACCGCACAAAAGCAGCCACACAGTTATCTATGTCCTGATCTGTGTGGGCTGCCGATAATTGAACTCGAATCCTTGCTTTTTCTTTAGGAACTACTGGGAAGCTAAACGCTGTCACATAAATCCCATTAGCCATCATCTCAGTAGCGACCTGGGTTGCTAATAGTGCGTCACCAAACATAACTGGGATGATCGGATGCTCACCATCTAATAGATCAAAGCCTGCTTCTGCCATGCCCGCTCTGAATCGTTTGGCATTGCTATGTAATTTATTTCTTAGTTTCACACCTTCTATTGGGTCAGCTGCAATTTTTATCGCTGCTAATGAACCAGCCACAATACTCGGAGCTAAAGAATTTGAGAAAAGATAAGGTCTTGCCTTTTGCCTTAGTAACTCAACTATTTCTTTTCTAGCTGAAACATAGCCACCGGCTGCACCACCTAGTGCTTTGCCAAATGTGCCGGTGTAGATATCCACTTGCTCAGCTATCCCTGCAAGTTCTGGTGTTCCTCTACCTCCGGCACCCAAGAGACCAACCGCATGAGAGTCATCAACCATAACTATCGCGCCATATTTTGTAGCTAAGTCGCAGATCTCTTTAAGTGGAGCAAGACACCCGTCCATGCTAAAGATTCCATCAGTAACGATGATTCGCTGCCTTGCATCTTTTGCTTCGATAAGGGATCTCTCTAAATCTGCCATATCACGGTTCTTGTATCTGAATCGCTGCGCTTTAGATAAGCGAATACCGTCGATGATGCTGGCATGGTTTAGTTCATCAGAGATGATCGCATCTCGATCATCAAACAGCGATTCAAAGACCCCGCCATTGGCATCAAAACAGGAACTAAACAATATGGTGTCATCGGTACCTAAAAACGAAGACACCTCATCTTCTAGTTCCTTATGAATATCTTGTGTTCCACAAATAAACCGAACACTGGCAAGCCCAAAGCCACGCTCATCAAGTACTTGCTTGGCTGCATTGATTACTCGTTCATCGTTAGCAAGGCCGAGGTAGTTATTAGCACAGAAATTCAAAAGGTCTTTTTGGTTGGCCTGAATGTGTGTGCCTTGAGCCGAGTCAATTGACCGTTCCGACTTGTATAGCCCTGCAGCTCTAATTTCACCGAGTGTTACTTCTAGTTGTTCCTTTAGTGATTCATACATCAGATCTGTGTCCAATCCAAAACAACCTTGCCGCCGGTTGCAGCTCTTGCTATTTCAAAACCTTCACGCCAGCTACTAGCCGGTAGCCGATCAGTGATAACCGATGAAATACGATTTCTCAGAATTTCACTGGATTTCAGCATCGAACTCATAGCGGTCCAGGTTTCAAACATCTCCCTGCCATAGATACCTTTGAGAGTGAGCATATGAGTTACTACCTTCGACCAATCAATATCAATAGCTTCACTAGGTAAACCAAGCATGGCGACTCTTCCACCGTGAGTTAGGTTGTCGATCATCTCAGGCAGAGCATTCTTGTTTCCTGACATCTCAAAGCCAACATCAAATCCTTCACGCATACCAAGTTCAACTTGGGCTTCAACGATTCTTCGCTTAGAAACATTCAAAGCGATATCTGCACCCATTTTCCGAGCCAACTCTAAACGTGGCTCGCTTACATCAGTGACAACAACATATCTCGCTCCAACGTGTCTAGCAACAGCAATTGACATCAAACCAATCGGTCCAGCTCCTGAGATAAGTACATCTTCGCCAACCAAACTAAATGCAAGAGCGGTGTGCACAGCATTACCAAAAGGATCAAAGATTGCTCCAAGATCTGGGTCAATCTGATCATGGTGGACCCAGACATTTGATTCTGGGATAACTACAAATTCAGCGAAAGCTCCGTCGCGGTTAACCCCAACACCAAGCGTTCTAATACACATCTGCCTGCGGCCAGCTCGACAGTTACGACATATGCCACAAACTATATGTCCCTCCCCTGAGACCTTTGCGCCAAGTTCAACTTCATGGACTCTTGAACCAATCGCAACGACTTCACCAAAGAACTCGTGGCCAGGAATGATAGGAGTCTTGATAGTCTCTTGAGCCCAGTGGTCCCAACTATCTATGTGTAGATCAGTCCCACAGATACCGGTTCTTAGAACTCGGATCTTGACATCGTTTTCGCCTACCGCTGGTTCATCTCTTTCAACAAGTTCTAAACCAGGTCCCGCTTGAGCTTTTACTAATGCGCGCATCATTTGTCTTTCGTCGCCGTTGACGTGGGTTGGGCTTTTGGCCACCACTACAAACAGCCTAGAAGCCATCTATGAAACTATGCGCTAACAACCAGCGGTTTCTGAGAATCGAAGCAATAATGAAAGATATGACTGAAACTAACTACTCCTACCTTCGTAAAGTACTCGCAGCAGGAGCAAGTGTCTTTGGACTTAGCGCACTGCTACTTCTAGTTGCTCCTGGTCTTTTCAATGAGTTACTTGGGCTAACTACCGACCCAGCACTTGAATGGTCAATGCGCATGATCGCAATCACCCTAGTAGCGCTCTGCGGCAACATGCTTTCTGTTTCCATGAAAGGAACTGATAGCGCGGTGCTCTTTTCTGCAAGAGTCATGGCTCTTAGCGCAGCAGGACTTGGCACGCTGACATTGCTGACTCCAGTAACCGCTCTTACTTGGTTTGACTATGTGTATGCAGCTATCGGTTACGGCTTTAGCTTGGCTTACCTAGCTGGGTTACTTAGAACCAATCGCTAAACAACGCTCTATCGAGCGATATGGGTAACGGTTGCGAAACCACGATTAAGTATCTTGATTAAGCGGCCTTCGCCACGGCGGTACCAATAAGGCGCTACTCCAGTAGTTGAGGAAAGTCTGACATAACTAGCACCAGATACATAAAGCTTGGTGCTTCGAATTACATTCTCTGAGTTTTGTGAAGTGGTGGTTGATATCACTTCGAGATCGCTATCAAGGTATTCAACGAGTGTTGCTTCAACCTGATGATTCGGATTGACGGAACAGTCAACTGACTTTCGCCGAACGCCATACTGGCACCAGCCATCGGGTGAATCCAAATCCTTGGTCTTCACAATTATCGGGTCACTTAGTTCGCTCCACACTTCACCCCACATACCCATGTTCACTTGCATGAAACGGTATGAGAAAGTCTTTCCGTTGACGTCTTCGTTTGGTTGCATCCCAATTATGAAGCGTTGCCCTGGGCTTATCCGCATCTGAAGACCGTCAGATCTGTAAATTCGCCAATGCATCTTTGGGTCGACGTTTTGAATTTCAAACTCCGTATATGTGTAGGTGATCTCTTTGACCGTGATGCCGGTTGGCTTCGGAGGGGTTGCAACAAGCAACCGATAGCCAAGCCAATCGCTATCTATCATTGTGTTGCCTTGGCAATCAGGTTCGGCAAGCGCACGCACCCAGAAAACTGAAGGTTGCGGTGCCTCGCCGGAAATAGAGAGGAACGTGTCTACTGTGCAATGCATAGTTCCATTTGCTTCGTAACGGTATTCGTAGCTCTTGGCATTTGGCACACTCTCCCAGCCAAACCGAATGGAATCGGAGGAGAGATATTGAGTGTCAACAAAAATCTTTTTTATCGCAGGCCAAGCCACCGTACTCAAATGAGCCGAAGGTTCTCCGAGTTGGGAATACTTATTTACCAATCTAAATGTTCCAGAGACATTCGTTAATAGTGTCGCTGACGGACAAACAAATGAATAAGGGCGGTTTGGCGTTCCTTCCATTGCCGGTGAGTAACCGGTGCAGGCTATTTCTTTCCCATCATCAAATCGGAAAATCCCTGGCATCTCTGTTGAGTTAGACCGATTCTGCCAAAGGTTCTCGCTGAGATCATCGGTTCTTATGAGGATCTCGTCAGCTCGAGAATTAAACTCTGTAACTGTAGGGGTACTCGGGTAGTACTCGTTTTTTAGAAGCACCAGTGCTGGCATTGAGACTTGGCTGTCACGACGGATCTGAAATGAGAAACTTTGAAAGTAGTTTCCAGAGGTCTGATAACTGGTTACGTTCTTTGCCACCAGCTTTGAATTCATGTAAAGATCGGCCGGGCCATCAGGCCAGTTAACTGAGATGCTCTGCAGCGATGTTGTTACAGAAGGGGCATCCAGAGTGCTGCCACTAGCGATTAACTTAGTCAGTTTAGTTGCAGCGTAAGCATCGACAATGCCCGCTCCATTGAAGTATTGCTGCGGAAAGTCGCTTTCAACTTGTGCATTGCAAGACCACTTGCCATCTAATTCTGACTTAACACAGGAGTCCCAAACTCTTGGTTTAGTTTCAAGTGCTGGTTTAGCGGAAGCCTGCAAAATAGCTTGAACTTCAGCTGGAGTCAGATCTGGTTTTATGGATAGAACAAGTGCTGCAACTCCGGCAATAAAAGGAGTGGCAGCAGAAGTTCCGCCAAATCCATTATTTGGAGCCACTGGATCATATGCAGCAATGTCAACTCCAGGTGCCATCAAATCTAAATTAGGTCCCCAACTTGAAAACCCTGCGCGAGCGCCTGTGTGATCACTCGCACCGGCACTGATTAGTCCAGCGATGGAATGTGCCGAAGGATAAGACTCTGTGGTCTTACCTAATACGCAACTTCGATTCATCCCCCAATATGCAATTGGAGTACAACCTTGATTGCCTAATGCCGCAACAACAACTACACCTTTTCTGGTGGCCGCTAACATCGCTGCATTCATGTAAATGTCTTCGCCACCACCGACGCTCATGCTGACAACTTGTGCTCCCTGATCCACAGCCCAGTTAAACGCTTTTCTTATGGCTTCGCTATCACACCAACTTAAATAACAAACTCTTCCAATAATCAGTGAAGCTCCTGGAGCTGAACCACTTACACCTGTCGCTATATCCAAATCAGCCGCTACAGAAGATGCAGTCAACGTGCCATGCTCTTGCAGAGGTGGTTGAGAAGGAACAAAATCCTTGTAGGCAATAATCTTGTCTACTAATCCAGGTGCAGTAGCTGCCACACCGCTATCTAAGATTGCAACTTTCACACCTTGACCGAGAAGCCCCTCAGCGCGAGTTTTATCCGCATTGATTTCTTTGATCGCCCATTTATTATGTTCAGCGGTAGTGGCATACTCTGGCCAGAAGGCTGTTTCCTCAGCTGACGCTATTGCTTGTGGGAATAAGACCAAAATATAAATAGTCAGGTAAGCGCCTGCTTTCAGCACCTGTTTGACCATTACTGCTTAGCCACCAGAGTTGTAATCATCGCTTTTGCTGCAAGCACCATTTTTTCTATTTCCATTGTGAAAAGATTAGGGAAATCCTCTGACATTTCAGTCATAAGGGGAACATGGACAAAACCACTTTGGACCTCGGTTTGAGCTAACGCCCGCTGCAGTTCATAGAAGATGTGATTACAGACAAAAGTTCCAGCCGAAAGAGATACTGCAGCTGGGATGCCCTCAGACCTGATGGCTGCGACCAGTTCTTTTATCGGCAAAGTGCTCTCAAATGCAACTGGCCCATCTGGATGTATTTTCTGATCAGTACGCAGGTGACCGGCGTTATCGGCTATGGACGCGTCGTCCATGTTCACTGCAAATCTTTCAGGAGTGATCCCTGTTCTGCCCTCTGCCAAACCAAAGCAGAGCACAACATCAGGCTTGTGCTCTTCGACCAAGGCGAGAAGTTGTTCTGCTGCTTGCCCATAAACCACTGGCAGAACCTTAGTGAGAATTTGAGCCCCTGGAACATCGTTTGGTTTTAGGGCAAGCGCTAGTTGCTCACTAGGGTTGAGCTTTGCATTATTGAATGGCTCAAATCCTGTTACCAGCACCTTCAGCATGCGGTCAGTCTAGTCCTCAGCGGTATTTGGTAACAGGTCTTTATAGAGTTGATAACACTTTCGCATCGGGGGCTGATGTTTCGGGCATTGGACAGCCTTTGCCGTTTAGGCTTTCGGGATGCTGAAAAAAACTAATCCACTTATTGGATATCTAAGACTTCTGATGGCTTTCGCGTTGTTCGGAAGCGTCTATTGGCAGGTAAGTGACCGTCTGGCGCACAACTTATTTAGGCCTACCGAGTACTTCTCCTACTTCACTATAATTTCATGTCTAATAGCTGGTGTCGTATTAGTTATTGCTGGCCTCGGAGTGCTTCGTAATCAACCTGAAACTAAGGCACTTACGCTATCAAGACTGACCATGGCTGTATCAATGGCGATTGTTGGAGTTATCTATAACGCCTTGCTAGCAAATGCTGCCCCAGATGCAAGGGACATAGGTTACGCCTGGCCACAACTACCTAACCAGGTCATTCACACATACATGCCTATCGTGATTTTCTTGGAGTGGTTACTAACCAATACTGGAGTTGCACTAAAGCTAAAGAGTGCCTTCTGGGTTTTGATTTATCCGCTGACCTGGTTGGCTTTCTCAATTACCCGAGGCTATGTTCAAGGTTGGTGGGCCTACTGGTTTATCGACCCTCAGTATGGAATCAGCACAATGATTACTTGGATTATTGCAATCTCGGTTTTCTTCATCGTGCTATCCCTTGGTCTTTTGCCTGCACAACGAGCCATAGCCAAACTACGCAAATAGTTTTCTAGTTGAGGCTTAGCCTTAGTTCATGATTGATTTTCAAGATCCTGGTTTTGTTCTTGACCCATACCCGAAACTAAAAGAACTTCGCCAAGAAGGTAAGCCTGTCTGGCATGAGGGTTTAGGGATGTGGCTAGCAGCTAGGCATACTGATGCCAATGCTGTCTTGAGAACTAAAACACTGGGGCGAATCTTTACCCCTAAGGCACCTGAGAGTGAATGGTCGGAATTCAACTGGTTGCATGCAGATAGCATTCTGGACTCCGAGCCTCCGAAACACACAAGACTTAGATCTCTAGTTGGTAAGGCTTTCTCCAGATCACGCATTGAAGCACTCAAGCCAGAGATTGAACGCATCGCCGGTTTGTTACTGGATGATGCTCAAATGAAAGTTAGTGAAACCGGTTACTTCGATCTGATTGCTGATTATGCTGAACCGCTTCCTGTCAAAGTAATAGCTGCCTTACTTGGCTTCCCAGATAAAGATGAGCATCTCTTGAGGCCTTGGTCGCAAGCCATAGTAAAGATGTATGAAGTAAATCCTTCGATAGCAGCACAGGACGAAGCTAAAAAAGCTGCTCATGAGTTTGCGGAATATGTTCGTGGTCTTATGACGGATAGAAAACTAAAGCCAGGGACTGATCTGATTAGTGAACTGGCAGTTGTTGAAGAAGCTGGAGAGAAGTTAAACGCTCAAGAACTGATTGCCACCTGTGTGCTTCTTTTGAACGCCGGCCATGAAGCGAGTGTTAATGGTTTTGGTAATGGCATGGTTGCTGCCCTGGAACGAAAAGACCAACTAAAACTTCTTCAGGCTGACCCTAGAGGCATCACTGACACAGCAGTTGAGGAGTTCCTTCGGTTTGATGCTCCACTGCACCTATTTGAAAGAACTGCTACTGCAGATACCGAGATAGGTGGGATAACTGTTCTCAAAGGCCAAAAGATTGCATCTCTAATTGGATCAGCTAACAGAGATGAAACAGTCTTTGATAGAGCAGATGAGATGGACCTCACCAGAGAGCAGAACCCTCATATCGGCTTTGGTGCTGGTATCCACTTCTGTTTAGGGGCACCGCTTGCACGTATAGAGATGAGTGCATCGCTTCCACTGTTATTCGAAAGAATGCCTAATCTGGAGCTAAAATCAGAGCCGGTAAGAAGACCTACTTTTGTCCTCAGGGGCTATGAAAAAATCGAAGTTGTCACTAGCCGATAGCCCTACAGGGCAGTGTTTTGTTGCCAATTGGCTGTTATCTTGCTTTGTAACAAATGGGTAACTTGGTCATTTATGACGAGATTTCGCGCCATTCCTGAGAGTAACCTGAAACGGCAGTCCCAAAGTCGGGTGATCCAAATGTTTCGCCCGACCTAACTAATTAGGAAAGGCTACAAAAGAAATGGATAATCTCCTATCTGACGTGCTGAGCAATGTACAGTTCACCGTCGTTTACAACATGCTGTCGCTAGGTATCGCCAGCATGCTATTCACCTCGATCTTCCTATGGGTAGCTCGTGACAGAGTTCTACCTAAGTACCGCCTTGCAGTTATGGTTTCAGCAACTGTTACATCAATCGCTGCTTACCACTACTTCAGAATGTTTGACTCATTCAACGAGGCTTACGGTGGCATGCACGACGAGACTAGTGGAGTGCCAGCTGCATTGCAGGCATTCGCTCACTACAACGTTGGCTACCGTTACATCGACTGGTTCCTAACAGTTCCACTACTTCTAGTTGAGCTTGTTGCTGTTCTAGGTCTAGCTAAGGCTGTTCAGTCATCACTTCTAAAGCGTCTAGTTCCTGCTGCTGCTTTGATGATTGCTCTTGGTTACCCTGGTGACGCAAAGCTAAACATCTTGGGTATCACAGGCACCGGCTTTGCTAGCGAAGCTGCTGTTTGGGGTCTACTATCAACAATTCCATTCCTATACATCTTGTATGTACTATGGTTCGAATTGAAGAAGAGCCTTTCATCTCAGTCAGATAAGGTACGCGGTCTATTCCAGACACTACGCGTTCTTCTTATCGCTACCTGGGGTGTCTACCCAATCACCTTCATCCTTGCTATGAACACAGCTCTACCTTCAGCAAGCGATGTTGTAAACCGCGAAGTTGGATACACAATTGCTGACATCCTAGCTAAGTGTCTATTCGGTCTAATCATCTTCAGCATTGCACGTATCAAGTCAGCTGAAGAAGACAAGAGCCACGCTTCACAAGAAGGTCACTAGTTTCTAGTTACCTCTTAAACATTTGGAGCCACCTGAAAAGGTGGCTCCATTTGTTTTAACTAGTAAGTGATCTCGATTTCATTTCCAAGAGAACTTCTCACTCTTGGGATAACTTCATTCGCATAGAGCTCAATGGATTTCATCATCTGAGATTGTGGCATAGGGCCGGTTGAATACTTTAGATCAAATCGGTTTGCCCCCGTTGATGTGATGGCATGGATAATCTTGTTGGCTACTGTCTCTGGAGATCCAACATATAAAGAACCGAACTTCACTTCATTATCAAAGTGCTCATATGTCATTGGACCCCAACCACGTTCTTGACCAATGCGTCCAAATGATGCGTTGTATTGTGGCCACATCTGCTTTGCTGCTTCTTCATCTGTTTCAGCTATGTGACCTGGTGAATGAATACCAATAGGTAGTTGAGGCTTCTCAAAACGATTTAGTGATTCTCGATAGAGCCCGGCGAACGGAGCGAACCTTTGCGGGTCTCCACCAATGATTGCTAACGCAAGCGTTGCACCATGTTTTGCAGCTCTGATTACTGAGTGCGGAGAACCGCCAACTCCAACGCGAAGAGGAATAGTTCCACGTTCAGTCTTTGGATAAACCTCCTGATTATTCAGAGCTGCTCTGGTCTCTCCTGACCAAGTAACAGGTGCTTCTTTGAGAAGTTCAACTAAGAGATCAAGTCTTTCTTCAAAGAGTTGCTCATAGTCACTAAGAGCAAAGCCAAAAAGTGGGAAGCTCTCGGTGAATGATCCTCGTCCTGCAGTAATCTCTGCTCTGCCATTTGATAAAGCGTCTATAGTTGCAAAGCGTTGATAGACCCTGACCGGATCTTCACTGGATAGCACCGTCACACCAGTACCAAGGATGATCTTTGAGGTAACCGTTGCAATACCTGCCAACACGGTATCTGGAGCAGAGACTGCAAAGTCGCTGCGATGATGCTCCCCAACACTGAAGTGATTGATGCCCAGTTCGTCAGCTAGCACCGCCTGGGCAACAACATCTCTTATGGATTGAGCGGCTGATAAGGGTTTCCCCGATTCATCAGATCCGATGTCACCGAAGGTGTCTAAACCAAATTCGAGAGGGAGTTTTTCAGTCATGAGATAACTCTAAACAACAGCCTTGTTTTAGTCAAGGGGGGCTTTACTATAATCCAGTAGATGACTCAGCAAACAGCAAAGCATCGAACCATGGAAATATCCAGAAGTAACAAGCTGCGATAAACAAACCAGCTAGAGCGATACATTGAGCGCTCTTGAGTAACTTGCCGCCAGGTAACTTACGCCAAACCCATGAATACATTAGTTACCTCCAATATTTAGCTCTTGAGGAGGACCATCTTGAATTGGGATAACTTGATCCAGTTCGAACCAAGCGATGATCCTCTGAGTATTCACAAAGATTGGTGTGCAAGAAGTCATAGTCATATATTTTGAACCGGTAACTGCGCCATTGAGTTCAGGTGGAACCGGAGCGATTACTGTGATGTCGGTCGGATTGACAACTTTAGTTTGCAAGTAGTTATAGACGTACCAGAAGTTTCTAGTCTCAACATAAACTTTGTCGCCTGCAACTAGCCTGTGCATTTCCTTGAAGGATGCGCCAAAGCCGCCGCGGTGAGCAGCAACAGCAAAATTACCAACTTCACCTGGCATAGCTGTTCCGACGTAGTGACCAACACCTATCTCATTTAGAACTGGATGCCATCTAGTTCCTTCAGCAATCAACCTGGTCCAAGTAGCACCAAACCTCGGCACATACATCCGTGCGAATATCTGTGCTTGCTTTCGAACCTGAGAGGGATCTCTGAACTTATGTTGATTCGCTCCACTACCAAACTCCTGAGCTTTTGCCGCCTGCTTATCTGAAATCAACGAATCTTGCAGAACTGTTTTATAGCCAACAAATAGAGAGAGTATCAAACCAAGAGTGATAAATATTTCACCTATGATAAGTAGGACTTTTCTACCAGTGCGTTTTTTCGGTATTGGAGCCCAAAACATTTTGGTGCCATCAGGCAATTCAGTGAAGTCCATTATTCTGTTGCTGCCAACTGTCCGCAAGCCCCATCGATTTCTTTACCTCTGGTATCTCTAAGAGTGGTGGGGATACCAGATTTCTCAAGAGTAGATACAAATAATCTGGTTACCTCAGGTGTTGATGCAGTCCAGATGGAACCAGGTGTTGGGTTAAGAGGAATTGGATTGACGTGCACCCAACCTTTCCCTCTCGCGTTTAGTTTTTGACCAAGTAGCTCAGCACGCCACTGATGATCATTCATGTCTTTGATTAGCGCATACTCAATCGATACTCTGCGACCAGTGGCATCAAAGTATGCCTTAGCAGCATCAAGAGCTTCATCAACTTTCCATTTGGAATTTACTGGAATTAGTTCATCTCTAAGTTCGTCATCAGGTGCATGCAATGACAGCGCAAAAGTAACCGGGATATTCTCTTCAGCAAGTTTCTTGATAGCAGGCACTAAACCAACAGTTGAAACAGTGATGTTTCTAGCCGACATTCCAAGTCCTTCAGGTTGAGCACCAACCATGGTTCTCACTGCCAACATCAGACGGTTGTAATTAGCCAGTGGTTCGCCCATGCCCATAAAGACAATGTTGGAAACACGTTCTTCATGCTCGGTATCTTTTCGCCCCCCTAAACCACCAGCAGTTATAACTGCATTGGCTTGAACAATCTGATCAACTATTTCACCTGCTGTCATGTTCCTTGTGAGACCTGCTTGACCGGTAGCGCAGAAGGGGCAGTTCATGCCGCAGCCCGCTTGAGAACTAACACAAAGGGTTATTCGCCCTGGGTATCTCATCAGCACAGATTCAACTAATGCACCATCAAATAGTCGCCAAAGAAACTTGATGGTATCCCCGTTATCTGTTTGCAGTCTCTTCACCTCTGTTAGTAGTGGTGGCAAGAAAGCCTTTACAAGCTCTGCTCTTCCCTCTTGAGGAAGATCAGTCATCTGCTCTGGGTTGGATGTGTAATGAGAGAAGTAATGCTTCTCTATCTGCTTCACTCGGAATGAAGGAACACCTAGCTCTTTAGCTTTTGCTCCTCGTTCTTCTTTAGTCATGTCAACTAAATGAACTGGTGGCAAAGCTTTTCTAGGTTTAGCTTCAAACTCGAGAAGAGGTCTGCCGGAGGCATCCTTCTTCTGTTGCCAACCTTCGGTAGCAGGTTTTACCTGACGTGAATCAGTCATGCTACCTTCCTTGAAGTTGTATCAAGTCTAATCAGTTGGTCTTCCGGCATACCTGAAAAGGTCACCGTAACGAAGTGGCACTATACGAACAAGTCTTAGTGGGTTAGGTGCTTCAAGCATCATGCCATTGCCTAGATACAAAACTACGTGGTACTTATCACCATTGAAATCATCAACGTAGGAGTACCACATTAGATCTCCTGGGACAGCGTCCTTGACAGGAATCAACCTGCGTTTTTCAGCCATGTTGTAGAACTGGTTGGTAGCTGAGTGAGTTCCGATGTAAACACCAGCGGCAGCATAAGAAGCTTTAGTAATACCTGAACAGTCCCAAACGTTTGGTCCCATTCCACCAAGTACATATCTTTCACCTAGTTGCGCCTTACCAAAATTAAACGCGATGTTCACTTTGTTGGTATCAGGTGGTCCAACTTCGTAAAGGCTAGGGGCATCGATAGGACCAGTTCCAGTATTCTGACGTTGTTCATCGATTAGCCCCTGAATACGCTGTTGCTCTAGGGAATAGGAAATATTCTCAAGGGCTGCCAATTGGGCAACAAAAGTTCTGTTGAGTCTCTTCTGTTCATCAACTTTTGATTGCAGCTCATCAGCTGCATTTCTAGCTGCAGCTAAAGCATCTTCAGCTATAGCGGTCTTAGCTGCCAACTCTTCTTTAGCGGCTTTTAGTTGATCTTCAAGAGATTTGGCATACTGCTGTCTTTGGATTGCCGATTTATAAATCTGATCGCTTGATTGAGCAATCTTCTCTTGGGCACCTAGTTGATAAAGAAGGTTGCCAGCTTTTTGAGAATTTAGAAACAAACTAAGCGATGTCCCGGCAGCACCATTGCGCCACATCTGGCTAGCAATCTCAGCTAACTGCTGTTTAGCCTGCTTGGCTTCAGCGGTGGCGGCATTCACTTTGGCTTGCAAAAGCTCAACTTTGGCTGCGACAGCGTCTTCTTCGTCTTTAGCCTGGTTGTATTTCTCTGCCTTGATCATGGCTACACGTTCAAGGGAAACCTGCTCAGCAGTTAGGTCCGAAATGATGGTCTGTAGGCGCTTGATCATGGCCTTTTTGCGGGCTGCATTCTTACGTGCGTTTTCCACTTCTTGAGCGGAAGGGTAAGGCTTCTTGGCGAAGGCTGACTCGACGCTAAGCCCGCCAAAAACCAGCCCACCTATGACAAATAGGGCAAGAAAGCGTGAACGTATGGTCTTCACAGCTAATCCACCTCCTTTATGTCGTATGTATTTCTAAACTAACATCGAACGGCCTATTTGTGAGGTTGCATTAACCTCCTTAGAGCAAGTAACCTTGACCCTTGGTGCTCTCTTTAAGCTCCATCGCTTTGACGGCCCCATCGTTTAGTGGCCTAGGACGCTGCCCTTTCACGGCAGTAGCACGGGTTCGAATCCCGTTGGGGTCACCAAGCGAAGGTGTTGTAGAAGTACTTTTGGTCCTGTAGCGCAGTTGGTTAGCGCGCCGCCCTGTCACGGCGGAGGTCGCGAGTTCAAGTCTCGTCAGGATCGCTGCGATATAAACATCGCTCAGCCTGATCTGGGTTGAGGCTGGGTAGCTCAGTTGGTAGAGCGAACGACTGAAAATCGTTAGGTCCGCGGTTCAATCCCGCGTCCAGCCACCATTTCTTCAATCGCTTCAACTCTTGAAGTATCCCCCGCGATAAAAATCAATTCCTTATTTAAGCGCTTGCCTTTAACTCCAACTTTGGTGCCAGCCTTGTTATAGATACCTATTTGAGATCCGATGTATCTCTTGTAATCAAATTCCAGTAGAGCAACACTCTCGTGACCTGCTCCAAGAATTGCTTCAGCAATATCTATTGGCTCGACCCAAGACTCATCGTTGTAAGAGACAACAAGTGTTTTACATTTAGCTTTAGTAATCACATCTTTGAAAGCGCCTGGCATTAGCTTTCTCTTATTGAAAACAGAATGCGTTTGCTGTGATCTGCTATCTAATCTCTTCATTGCAATGCCATACACCGGAGGTTTATCCCATCTAACTAAGGTTTCCCAGATGTGATAGTTCGTGAAGTATCTGTGTTGGTTATAAGGCGGGTCCATATAAAACAGATCCACCTCAGGTAAATCAGAAATAACTTCTTCAGCAAGACCTAGAACGCTCTTACCCTTACCTGGCAGTAAGTCTGGAACTTTTAGTTCAAGATCGTTACCTGCTCGATGTGACCAGTTCTTCAGGTAGGCCATGTGTTGACCAGTGGTGCTATCAACTTTGTCGGCAGCTAGCATAAGAGCGGTAAGCAGAATGTCGAAGTCTTTATCTGACCTGAAGTTCTTCTCTAGTTCCTCACGAATGGCATCTATTCGTAAACCATTCTTAGGTTGGAAGAACCTGGCATCTTCACAAAAGTGCTCTGTGACATAACCTCTAAGGTCAGGGAGCCTATTGAGGTAATCAATCTTTGATTGCAGAGCTACTAGATCAACCTCGTTGGCATCAGTCTCGATGTAACACTTGGCTAAGACATCACTATATGTAGCAGCATCACTTGCTATTACCTCTAAACCGTTCCTTTTGAATTCTTGAGCCACCCTAGTTGTTCCAGTAAATAGGTCAACAGCGGTCTTAGCCTCGGAGGCGGTAGCAATAGCGCCTAGGACACCAACCAGGGTCCTTTTAGAGCCTAAATACTTGATCACTTGCTACCTTTGTTCATTTTTCACAGGGTATCAGGGCTTAGATGGTTAGGCTTGTCTAGGGTTTTTAGCCCTGCTGCAAAGCTGCAGTTACACAAACAGAAAGCACTATCTGACATGGCAATTCTCGCCCGTTTCCGTTGGATCGGTCTCATCTTTATCTCGATGGCCATCTCTATCGTCATCATTGATGGAACTATCGTCAACACCATCTTCCCTAAGGTCATCGATGCCTTACACATCTCATCTAACGAAGTCCAGTGGGTTCAAGAGAGTTACGTTTTAGTATTTGCTGCCTTGCTGTTGGTCTGGGGATCGGTAGCTGACCGAATTGGTCGAAGACGACTCTTGGTTATCGGTATCGTCATCTTTGTTGCCGCCTCTGTTTGGGCAGGTTATTCAAACGATGCAACTCAGATGATTCTTGCTCGTATCGTTCAAGGCTTCGGTGGCTCTATGGTGCTACCAACAACTCTGTCTCTAGTTAACGCTAACTTCCAAGGTAAAGAACGTGGTATTGCTTTTGCTGTTTGGGGTTCAACCATCGGTGGAATGGTAGCGCTTGGTCCTGTTCTTGGTGGTTGGCTTGCAACCAGCTTCGGTGATGAAGGCTGGCGTTTAGCTTTCAACATCAACCTGCCAATAGGTCTGCTAATTGTTGCAGGTCTTCTGCTTTTTGTGAATGAATCTAAAGTCGAACAAAGATCAGGTGCACCCGACGTAGTTGGTGCACTGCTATCTGTCGGTCTTTTCCTTACTTTGGTCTTCGGTCTTATCGAAGGACGTAACTACGGTTGGTGGAGTGTCAACAAGGAATTCTCTATTGGTGATTGGTCATGGGGTGACCCTGGGTTCTCTGTTATCCCAGTAGCTCTTGGTCTATCTGTTGTATTCGGGGTTCTGTTTTACTTCTGGGAAAGAGCAAGGGAGCATGCTCACAAGCCAGTGCTACTTGACCTAAATCTTTTCAAGGTAACTTCATTTAGAAATGGATCTCTTGCTGCATTGATTATCTCTATGGGTGAGTTTGGAATTCTCTTTGCTATCCCGCTTTGGTTACAGAACGTTCTTGGGCTGTCCCCTATTGATTCAGGTATTGCGCTTCTTTGGTTAGCTGGTGGTGCATTCCTCGCATCTGGTGTTGGTGGTGCTCTTAGTGGCAAGCTAGCTCCTGCAATGGCTGTTCGCATTGGTGTTGGGCTGGAACTCCTTGGTGTTATCGGTGTTGCTCTATTTGCTAATGACCAGGTTGGTTGGGGACCTATTGCTCCTTGCCTATTCATCTATGGAATCGGTATCGGTCTGGCAACAGCTCAGCTAACCGGTGTAATCATGGTTGATGTTTCTATGGACAAGATTGGTCAGGCATCAGGCTCTCAAAGCACTGTTCGCCAGATTGGTTCAGCTCTTGGTATCGCTGTTTTAGGAACCGTTCTGTTCACTCAGTTGCAGTCAAGCATGCAGGCTAAGTTAGCTGATCTTGGCGTTCCTCAGGGAATCGCTGATGGCCTAACCACCTCTGTTGTTGAATCTGCCGGTGGTTCTATTCAAGGCATGGCGGCTAATAACGTACCAGATTCCATCATCCAGGCAGCTAAAGATGCGTTCACCGATGGCACTAGATTCTCTGCCCTAGCAGCAGCTATCTTCCTAGCTCTTGGCTTTATTGCAACATTTAGACTCTCCCAGCATCAGCACGGCGAGAAGGTAAAGAAGTAGGTTAATAGGTATGCCTGAAACAAGACACGAGCACGATAAGAAGTCCGCGAAGGGCAACCACCTTTACCGCCGCATCTTTTTAGGTCGAGCATTACGTAACGAGAAGCTCGAAGGTGAATTACTGCCTAAGACCATCGCGTTACCTATCTTTGCTAGCGACCCATTATCTTCAGTAGCTTATGGTCCTCAAGAACTTTTGATGATCTTGACTCTTGGTGGTGTTACTTTCCTAACTTTTGCTCCGGGCATCGCTGTGATGGTGGCAATTCTTCTTACCGTCATCGTGCTTTCATACCGCAAGGTGATCCAGGCTTACCCTTCCGGTGGTGGTGACTATGAAGTTGCCAAAAAGAATCTAGGTCGAGGTGCATCTCTCGTTGTTGCATCAGCACTGTTACTTGATTATGTGATGACTGTTGCAGTATCTATTTCTTCTGGAACAGATAACCTAATCTCTGCTTTCCCAGCACTGGCTGATTACCGAGTTGAAATAGCCATCGGTTTCTTGTTACTTATCTTTGGTATCAACCTTCGTGGTATTCGTGAGTCTGGCGTTTCATTTGCAATCCCTACCTACATTTTCATCTCAACAGTGTTTGTGATGATTGGTTCTGGTCTCTATAAGGTATTCGTCCTTGGTGAGACATTGGTAACTACTTCAACCGGTTATGACGTTCAAGCCGAAGGTGATTTCCTAAATAACCCAACTCAAGTTGCGGTTGTCTTGTTACTACTTCGTGCGTTCGCTTCTGGTTGTTCAGCTCTTACTGGTATTGAAGCAATTGCTAACGGTGTTCCTGCATTCCGTGCTCCAAAGATTAGAAACGCAAACATCACCATGAGTTTGATGGGTGCAACAGCTGTTCTTATGTTCCTAGGAACAACTTGGCTCGCGCTGACTGCCGGTGTTAAATATATTGAACACCCGGAAATCCAACTAAACAATGTTGACTTCTTCTCTACCAACCCACAGCAATCACTAATGGCTCAGATCGGTATTGCTGTATTTGGTGGCGGCTCACTGCTGTTCTATATCTTGCAAGCTGCGACAGCAGCTGTTCTGTTGCTCGCTGCTAACACAGCGTTTAATGGTTTTCCATTGCTTTCTTCGGTGCTATCTAAAGATGGTTTTGCTCCGAAGATGCTTCAGACTCGAGGCGACCGTTTGGTTTATTCCAACGGGATGCTCTCCCTGGCAGCAGCAGCCGGTGGGCTCATCTTGGTTTATCAAGCGTCTGTAACAGACCTCATTCAGCTATACATCATTGGTGTTTTCACCTCCTTTAGCGTGGGTCAAATAGGAATGATCAGACACTGGCGGAGGGGAATGCGGGAGAACACTATTTCTCGCAAAGAGGCATACGGTGGCCTTGCCATCAACGGTTTCGGAGCACTACTAACTTCATCCGTTTTGATTATTGTTACCCTAACCAAATTCACTCACGGTGCTTGGTTGGTCTTTATCATCATGCCTGCACTTTGGATCTTGATGTATCAGACCAAGAAGTATTACGCCGAAGTTGAAACTGAAATTCAGCTCAAGCCTGAGATTGTTTTCGGTAGCAAGGGCGATTATGCAATTGTGCTGATGGATAAGCTAACTGCTCCTCAGCTAAAGGCCTTGGACTATGCATTATCTAGTAAGCACGATCTTCTAGAAGTTGTTCACATTGGTGTTGATCCGGAAACCTCTGCTCAGTTCGAAAAGGACTGGATTGCCTACGGTATTCAAGTGCCGCTAAGAATCATCCCTTCACCTTTTAGAGACTTTGGTGCTCCACTTAGCGAATACCTAACTGAATACCGTGCGCAACATCCTGAGAAGCGTATGGCTATTTACATTCCTAAGTATGTTGTTGGTCACTGGTGGGAGCACATCTTCCACAACCACCGTGCTAATAGAATCCGCAAACAGTTGATGTATGTTCGCGGTGCGATGATTGTGCTTGTTCCTTGGCGACTAGAGTCAGCCGACAAGATTGATCTCTTCTCAAGAGCACCACTACCAGGAGATGTCCGCCGTGGTGAGACGGTTCGAGGTAAGAGCGCGATGCGAAGACACGAAGGTGGCAAGAACAAAGTCATCAAGATGGTAGCTAAAGAAGATGCCACTCCTGATGACATATTAGACCCAAACAAAAATGACTAGATTCGCACCTAAAGATTTTCTTCTAGTTTTCTTAGGTGGTGCTTTAGGTTCACTACTCCGTTATCTAGTTGGTGGAACTTTAGAACTAACTCTTGGTGCTTCTCTTGCCGGTTCGCTATCACTTTTATTGGTCAACGTTGTTGGGGCTACTTTGCTTGGATACACCACAACCAACAAACGCTTTGCTTCAGAAGATCAAAGATCATTCTGGTCAGCTGGTTTCTGTGGTGGCTTTACGACCATGTCAGGTATCGCTCTATTTCTTTATAACTACCCGCCACTTCTAGCAATGCCAGCAGCAGCTGTCATGTTTGGTTTTGGTTTCATCGGCTTCGCAGCAGGAGCTACTATCGGGGGTAAGAAGAAATGAACGCCGCTGAAGTCTTCAACCCAGTTGTTCTGCTAGGCATCGCTTTAGCCGGTGGCCTAGGTTCTATCCTCCGCTTCGCTATTAGTAAATGGTCTGGAACTATCCCTTGGGGTATCTTGACTGCTAACGCAGTAGCATCCTTTATTGCAGGTTTTGCAGCCATCCGTTTTGGTTCAAATGACACTTGGGTAGCCATATTGGTTGTTGGGTTAGCTGGTGGTTTATCCACCTTCTCATCCTGGGCTGGGGCAGTTGGGCAGATGGTTGCTAGTGGTAGAAAGGCAGCTCCGCTGTTCTACACGCTGCTAACCCTGATACTTTCTTCCACAGCAGCCTATATAGGCTTGCTGTTAGGTTAACGCCTGATAAACTCGAGTCAGATTTGTTGATTCCTGAGTCTTTAGACTTGGCCTAGTTCAAAAGGGGGTCTCGCCATGGGGCGTGGCCGTCAAAAAGCGAAAAACACTAAGGTTGCTCGCGAGCTGAAATACTTCAGCCCTAACACCGACCTGACTGCCCTGCAGGCTGAATTAGCCTCCGCTACTCCAACCGATGAGCCTGACTACCAAGACAAGTGGGCAGATCTCCATCAGGATGAGGAAAGCGGAACCGCTGCCGAGAATCCCGACAGCGGTTCCGAAACTTCTGCTAACTAAGCAGTTTTAGGCTTGCGCATGCTCGCTAGCATGACTAGTAAGACACCAACTGCTAACCAGGTTCCCAAAACAGCCCACTGAGTTACAGTGCTGGCTTCTGGGAAATAGCTAATACGACGAAGCAAGTTCACTTCAGCACCTAGAGGCAGATACTGCCCAAAGACACCTAAACCAGTTGGGTAAAGTTCCTGAGGCAGACCAACACCGCTGATTGGGTTACCGATAATAAAGAACAACCCGATCACGCTTAGCATTCCTGCTCTGCCAGCTAAAGCTGCTGCACCCATAACGCAAAGTGATACTGCTCCAATACCAACAGCAACAACTAATACTTCAAGGAAGTAGTTACCGAGTAATGAACCTAGCCATAGGTTCAAAATTGCAACCATAGCGAAGGCAGCTAGAGTTCCAGCGATTCCTGCAACAGCGAATCTCTGTCCGGTCTTACGTAAACGCATTGAACCTAAGAGACCAACAACTATTCCAGCAATGATCAAAGGTAATGAACCAGCATTCAAACCTAAACCTCTAGGGTCTTTGGTACCAAGAGGAGCAAGATCCTCAACAGCAAAGTTAATAACTTGAATGCCGTTAGCCGCTGTTAGTTGAGCTCCTAATTGGACACTCACTGAAGTAAGCAGTTGTGTCATAGCTGGAGAAGCGCCGGAAGCGACAAGCATCTGTGGGGTCTGAGTTAAAACCAGTGCTCCATAAATCTCACGCTTAGCGATAGCAGCTTTAGCTGCTGCAACATCTGGGTATTCAATGAAGTTGAAAGCACCTGGTTGCTGCTGTTCAAATTGAGCTTTAACTCCTTGAACTAGACCAGCCTGAACAGCAGTTACTCCAACCGGGACGTTCTTAGGTGTTGCTGTTGCAACAGGCCAAGCAAAGATTGTAAGGATTACGCTAACAATCACAGTCACCATAACTGAGATCTGAACAACTGGGGCCATGAACTTCATTGCAGGCGACGCAGTTGGGGTTTCTTTAACATCTGACACGATAGATCTCCTATTAGTTGATTACTCGTGTAAGTCTGCCAGCGAATTTTGATAACACTGGGTTGATTCAAACTTCAGTTTGAATAGTCTCCAACAAGCCTCACGGCTCCACCATCAACGCCTTTAGCGCCTTGGATGTAGCCTTCTAGGCTGCCTTGAGTTGCTTGGACTATACCTAGGTGCCAGGTGTTTACACCTGCACTGATTAGGTGTTGTTGTATTTCTTGTGCTTTATCTGCTTTGACAATTACTGCAAAGCCAAGTCCTAGGTTCCAGGTTGATTCAACCTGAGTTAGATCTAGGTTTGCCCAAGAGGTTAGCACTTGGAAAACATCTAGTGGTCGCCAAGTGCTTCTATCAACATCAAGTGTTGTGTTCTTAGGTAAGACTCTGGCTAGGTTAGCTGCAATGCCACCACCGGTGATGTGACTCATAGCTTTGACTGATGAACCAAGTTCACTTTCAAGAAGTGTGTTTAGGATTCCTGTGTATAGACGTGTTGGTTCAAGTAGAACTTCACCTAGAGAGAGATTGCCAAACTCTTGAACTGTCTTGTTGTAATCAAGTTTGCTATCAGCAATGATTTTTCTAACTAGTGAATACCCATTGGAATGTAACCCACTTGATTCAAGTCCAAGAACAACGTCCCCTACTTGAACTTTTTTAGGTCCTAGTAGTTTGCTGTATTCAACAGCACCAACAGCAGCTCCAGCAACGTCGTACTCGTCTGGTTTCAATAGACCTGGATGCTCTGCTGTTTCTCCGCCAATAAGTGCAACATCAACACTCTTACAAGCTTTAGCAATGCCTGAAACGATATCTGCAATTCTTGTTGGCACTACTTTGCCAGTTGCAATGTAATCAGTCATAAACATGCTCTTAGCGCCAACTACAACGATGTCATCAACAACCATGCCAACTAGATCTTGACCAATAGTGTCGTGCTTATCAATAGCCTGAGCAATAGCAACCTTGGTGCCAACACCATCGGTTGATGTTGCTAGTAGTGGTCTATCAAAACTCTTTAGAAAAGAAACATCAAACATTCCAGCAAAGCCACCAAAACCACCAACAACCTTTTCGTTCAAGGTTTCTTTGATGGACTTCTTCATCAGCTCAACAGCTAGATCTCCTGCATGAGTATCAACACCTGATTGAGCGTAAGCATCGTTAGTCATTAGAGGCTTTCACTTCAACCTGGAGCGGGATCTCTTTATCAGAACGCTCCAACAGGTTCTTACCTAATCTGTCTTCAGCTGGTAATTCAATTGGGTAGGTTCCTGTGAAGCAAGCTGTGCAGAGTTGCTTCTCTTCTTGGTTAGTTGCGGCAACCATGCCGTCTTTAGATAGGTAACCAAGAGAATCAGCACCAATAGATTGTCTAACCTCATCAACACCTAAACCAGTAGCAATAAGTTCTGCACGGGTAGCAAAGTCAATGCCATAGAAACAAGGCCAAGTAATCGGCGGTGATGAGATTCTGACGTGGATCTCAGCAGCACCCGATTCTCTAAGCATTGCAACCAGCGCTCTTTGAGTGTTACCTCTAACAATTGAGTCATCAACAACGATGATGCGCTTACCTCTGATTTGTTCCTTCAAAGGATTGAGCTTGAGGCGAATACCACGCTGTCTGATTGTTTGTGATGGCTGAATAAATGTTCTTCCAACATAAGCGTTCTTGACTAGCCCATGACCAAAAGGAATACCAGATTCTTGGCTATAACCAATAGCAGCAGGAGTGCCTGATTCAGGAGTCGGAATAACCATGTCTGCTTCAACTGGATACTCTTTAGCAAGAGTTCTACCCATCTCAACTCTTGCATCATAGACAACTCTGCCGTTGATAGTTGTATCTGGTCTGGCTAGATAAACATATTCAAAGACACAACCAGCACGTTTAGTTTCAGCAAATCTAGTTGACCGCAATCCATGCTCATCAATAGCAATTAGTTCACCTGGTTCAACTTCACGAACATAACTAGCACCAACAATATCTAATGCTGCTGTTTCAGATGCAACCACCCAACCACGTTCTAATCTGCCGAGAACTAGCGGTCTAACACCCTGTGGATCTCTAGCAGCATACAAAGTTGTTTCGTCCATAAAGACAAGGCAGTATGCGCCTTTGACTTTAGGGAGAAGCTCTAATGCAGTTGCTTCAAGAGTGTGATCCATATCTCCTGCAAGTAATGCAGTTAGAACAGCTGTGTCGGTAGTGTTACCACCGGTTATTTCATTCTCAGCTTGGTCAGGATATTTAAGTTTCAACATCTCTAAAAGTTCAGTTGTGTTGATTAGGTTTCCGTTGTGACCTAAGGCAACAGTTCCAGAAGATGTTCTACCAAGAGTCGGTTGAGCATTACGCCAAGATGAAGAACCAGTAGTTGAGTATCTTGTGTGACCTAAGGCAATATGCCCAACCAGAGATTCAAGGGAAGACTCAGAGAAGACTTGAGAGACAAGGCCCATGTCTTTATAAACAAGAATCTTCTTGCCATCAGAGGTTGCAATACCAGCGGACTCTTGTCCACGGTGTTGCAGCGAGTAAAGACCAAAGTAAGTGAGCTTAGCTACTTCTTCCCCAGGTGCCCACACACCAAATACGCCACATTGATCTTGCGGTCCCTTCTCATCAGGGAGCAAATCATGATTCAGTAGTCCATCGCCACGAAGCAAGGGCAGGGTCCGTCTCTATTAGTGGGCGGTTGCGGTGGGCTGTATTACCTAAAGGTTTGGACGTCTTTGTCGCCAAATCTTCGGCGCTACAGCACAAGTTTAGTGGACTATTTGCTGCTTACTTTATTAGCCTGTGCAGTCTTTGTGCTCTTTGTTGTGAGGCCATCAACGATGGCTGCAACAGCTATTCCAGCGCCAGCACCTAACCCTAAGCAATAGACCAAGAGTTGGGTTATGAAGCCTGCAGTCTTGCCATCCGAGCCTGTGATAGTCAAAGACAGGATTATTGCAACCAGTGCCCCCAAGGCAATACCTGAAAGCATAAAAGGAATGAATTTAGGTGCTCGACGGATCTTTACCGTCTCTGACTTATCTTTGGACATGCTTTAACGCTAGTGGTAAGACTTCAGCTAAAGATGCTCTGACCCCACTTGCGCTGACCTTATGTTCAGCTAACGCTGCCTCCCACTTGATGTAACCAACAGCCAGATCAAACCAAGCCAGTGGGCTAATCTCAACAACATTAGGAGGTGTTCCTCTGGTGTGCCTAGGCCCTTCAATACATTGAGTTGCCCCTAGTGGTGGAACTCTAACCTCAACTGAGTTACCAGGAGCTACTTCTGCCAGTTCTTCTAAGAGGTAACGCACCGCTGTAATAAATACAGCATCTGATTGAGCCAGTGTCTTGCCAGATGCTATAACTGCATTCACTGCAGCTACACCCTCTATATGAGAGATGCGTCTTCTGGCCATATAGATAGGTTACTGGGCTGTATATAACTAAAGCCGTAAAAACCTAGAACTGTAAAACTACACCTGCTCGACTAAAACGCATGGTTGGTTTAGCCAGAGATAGAACAAAACCCCCAGCGGAAACTGGGGGTATTGTTTGAACCTCTTGACGAGGGCCGAATCGGAAGAAACCTCCGAACGTTCTACGTTTTGAGTATGCCATAACTATTTGCTTTTTGAAATAGTTATGCACTTCCGGTTCGGCCCTCCATATGGTCCATGCCCTACGGGAGGACAACAGATGAGTAAAGCTCATGTCGTTGTTCTGGTTCTGACGTTGGTGAAGATTCTCATTGCGATTATCGAAGCCATCATCAAGATCAGGTAAGAACCAAGTGAGCCCCGGTGCTAGACATCGGGGCTTACCCCATATGGCTGTTTATAACTTTCACCGTAAAAACCTAGAACTGTAAAACTGCATCTGCTCGACTAAAACGCATGGTTGGTTTAGCCAGAGATGAAATAAAGCCCCCGGCAGCAACCGAGGGCTTTATTTGAACCTCTTGACGAGGGTCGAATCGGAAGAAACCTCCGAATCCACTTGTGATTAAGAGTATAAGTAAAACTTTTCTGTTTTGGAATAGTTTTACACCTTCCGGTTCGGCCCTCCATATGGTCCATGCCCTACGGGAGGACAACAGATGAGCAAGACTCATATCGTTGTTCTGGTTCTGACGTTGGTGAAGATTCTCATTGCGATTATCGAAGCCATCATCAAGATCAGGTAAGAACCAAGTGAGCCCCGGTGCCCCAGGCATCGGGGCTCACCCCAATCTCGATAAACTTGCAGTAATGAAAATCTTGGTTTTAGGTGCAGGTGCTCGCGAACACGCGATCATCAAAGCCCTAATACGAACTGGAACAGCACCTGAGAACATAACCTGTGCTCCGGGTAACGGCGGTATAAGCCAAGAGGTTACCTGTGTTTCTCTAAACCCTAATGACCCAACAGAAGTAACTAACTGGGCTCAAGACCATTCAACAGATCTAGTAATAATCGGCCCAGAGGCACCGCTGGTGGCAGGTGTCAGCGATGCCCTCAGAACTGCGGGCATTCCAGTCTTCGGCCCTTCTCAAGCAGCTGCTGCGTTGGAAGGATCTAAGTCTTTTGCTAAAGAGGTAATGGCAGCAGCTGATGTTCCTACCGGTATGGCAAGAGTGTGCTCAACTATTGAAGAAGTTGGATCAGCCCTGGACGCCTTTGGTGCTCCTTATGTTGTGAAAGCTGACGGGTTAGCTGCTGGTAAAGGTGTGATTGTCACTAGCGACAAGGCTGCTGCTTTAGCTCATGCCCAAACTTTCTTAGACCAAGGCATGCAAATACTTGTTGAGGAGTTCTTAGAAGGTGAAGAAGTTTCCCTGTTCTTCCTAAGTGATGGGACTACGGTTCTACCGTTATCGCCAGCGCAAGATTTCAAGAGAGCTTACGACAATGATGAAGGGCCAAACACTGGAGGTATGGGTGCTTACTCACCGCTACCTTGGTTGCCTCATGGTTTTGTTGCAGAAGTTCAAGAGAGGGTTGCCCTCCCAACTATTAGAGAATTAGCAAAACTAGGAACTCCTTTTGTTGGATTGTTGTATTGCGGACTTATCGTAACTAAGAATGGAATTCGAGTTATCGAATTCAATGCACGCTTTGGTGATCCTGAAACACAGGTTGTCTTGAGAAGATTGCTAACTCCACTGTCCGGTTTATTGCATAAGGCGGCAACAGGACAACTAGGTTCAACACTTGAACCAGAGTTCAGTAAGGATGTCGCCATCACTGTTGTTCTTGCTAGTGAAGGTTACCCAGTTACAGCAGCTCCTGATCGAGAGATAACAGGACTTGCTGAAGAAGATGAGCATGTTGAGATAGCCCACGCAGCAACCAAATTACAAGCAGATGGAAAACTCTATGCAACTGGTGGCAGGGTGTTAAGCGTTGTTTCGATGGCTAAGACTTTTCACAAAGCACGTAAGCATGCCTACAGAGTAATTGAGAACATCAAACTTGAAGGTTCTCATTACAGAACTGATATTGCTCTCAAAGTAGACGAGGGTAAAGATGACTAAAGTGATCCCTGGTTGGCACCATGTTTATAGTGGCAAGGTTAGAGACCTCTATGAAGCAGATGATGCTTCGCTCTCTCATCTAATACTCGTTGTTGCAAGTGATCGAGTTAGCGCCTTTGATCGAATCCTTGAACCAGAGATCCCTAATAAAGGTGAATACCTAACCACTCTTACCCACTGGTGGTTTGACAAGCTTGATGTTCCTAATCACATCTCTAATGAAGTGAGTGTTCCTCAGGAAGTCCAAGGCAGAGCTATGGTCTGTAAGAAGCTTGAGATGTTCCCCATTGAATGTGTGGTTCGTGGATACATCTCAGGTTCTGGTTACAAGGACTATGTAGCAACCGGTGAGATTTGTGGCAATAAGCTACCTCAAGGTTTGAACTTCGGAGATAAGTTACCCGAACCTATCTTCACTCCTGCATTCAAAGCAGAACTAGGGGATAAAGATGAGAACATCACCTTCGACAAGGTTGTTGAGATCATCGGGCAAGAGCATGCTGAAGCGTTGAAAGCCCTAAGCCTAAACATCTTCAATAAGGCAAGTGCTTTAGCTGAACAGGTTGGCCTTATCTTGGCTGATACTAAGTTTGAATTTGGTATCAACCCAGCCAATGGCGAAATCACTCTAGGTGATGAAGTGCTAACCCCTGATTCAAGTAGGTATTGGTCGAAGGTAGCCTGGGACTCAGGCGATCGCAAAGAAAGCTTTGATAAGCAAATAGTTCGTAACTGGTTAGCAGCAAACTGGGACCCGACAGGAAACACCAACCCTCCTTCCTTACCTGCTGAGATAGTTGAGCAAACCCGTGCTAAGTATGCTCAATTGATTAGCCTGCTAGCCCGATAAACTAGAGGTGTTCGCACCCGCCAAAGGTGACGCCGGCGGACAAATTACTTGAGCCCCACCGACCTACGGGAGCGTATCTGTGCCAAAAATCATCGTTGAAGTCATGCCTAAAGCAGACCTATTAGATCCAGCTGGTAAAGCTGTTGCTAACGCTTTGCAGCGCAAAGGCCACGCAGAGATTGCTAACGTTCGTATCGGTAAGCGCATTGAACTTCACTATGCAACTACCCCAACTGAGGCAGATATTGAAGCTGCTAAGCAGATAGCTGCTGACTTCCTATCTAACGGTGTTATTGAAGACGTCATCAGCGTCACTGTGGAGAACTAATCTCCATGAAGATAGGTGTTGTTACTTTCCCTGGCACACTTGATGATCGTGATGCTGCAAGAGCCGTTCGATTAGCTGGTGGCGAAGCTGTAAGCCTTTGGCATGCAGACACTAACTTGCACTCAGTTGATGCTGTTGTTCTGCCTGGTGGTTTTAGCTTTGGTGACTACCTACGTTGTGGAGCTATTGCAGCTCAGGCACCTGTGATGCAAAGCATCATCGATGCAGCTAACGGTGGATTACCAGTACTAGGTATTTGTAATGGTTTCCAAGTTCTAGTTGAATCACATTTACTTCCTGGTGGTCTTATTAGAAATGAACACCAGCACTTCATCTGCCGTGATCAGAAACTAATTGTTGAGAATGTTGACACTGCTTGGACCAATGGTTTTGAACTAGGGCAAGAAATTACCATTCCACTCAAGAATGGCGAAGGTGGATACATCGCTGATCAAGAAACACTTAAACGTCTTGAAGGTGAAGGTCTTATCGCTTTCCGTTACAGCGAAGTAAACCCAAACGGTTCTATTAACAACATCGCAGGTCTTCGTAATGAACGAGGCAATGTTGTTGGTTTGATGCCGCACCCTGAGCATGCTGTTGAACCTGGTTTTGGCCCTGACACCTCTGTTGCTATGCGAAGTGGTGTTGATGGTCTTACTTTCTTCACATCTGTTTTGAAGCAAGTGGTGAACTCATAATGGCTATAGCAACAGTAGACACCACTAAGAATGCAAAGAAGACTCCTGACAAGGTTCAACCTTGGAAAGAGCTTGGACTCAAACAAGAAGAGTATGACCGCATCAAAGTAATTCTTGGAAGAAGACCAACCAGCGCTGAACTAGCCATGTATTCAGTGATGTGGTCTGAACACTGTTCATATAAGAGTTCAAAGATTTATCTTCGTCAGTTCGGTGAAAAGGTAACACCTGAAATGACTAAGCACCTGATGGTTGGTATGGGTGAAAACGCAGGTGTAGTGGACATTGGTGAAGGTTGGGCAGTTACTTTCAAAGTTGAATCACACAACCACCCAAGCTACATCGAACCTTTCCAAGGTGCTGCTACTGGTGTTGGTGGAATTGTTAGAGACATCTTGACCATGGGTGCAAGACCTATTGCAGTTATGGATCAACTTAGATTCGGTGCAGTCTCACACCCTGACACAGCAAGAGTTGTCAACGGTGTTGTTTCAGGTATTAGCTTCTACGGTAACTGTCTTGGATTACCAAACATCGGTGGAGAAACAGTATTCGACAAGGTTTATCAAGGTAACCCTTTGGTGAATGCGCTATCTGTTGGTGCTCTCCGTCATGAAGATCTAAAGCTAGCAAAGGCTTCTAACCCAGGAGATCTAGTTATCCTCTTTGGTGCAAGAACTGGTGCTGATGGTATCGGTGGAGTGTCTGTATTGGCTTCTGAAACATTTGATGCTGACGGTCCATCAAGAAGACCT
>Ga0209088_10000415_pt1 | contig 30998 bp, 41 predicted proteins | sample S_140625_EF_Meta_FD_187324 | JGI IMG/M metagenome (GOLD analysis project Ga0209088, IMG submission 187324) | Freshwater microbial communities from Lake Simoncouche, Canada to study carbon cycling - S_140625_EF_MetaG (SPAdes) (version 2) | ecosystem: Environmental > Aquatic > Freshwater > Lake ... | reverse complement strand
CCTTCATCCTCCTGCTCTACAGTAGTATCGTCAACAACATCTCCCTCCTCCTCGGCCTCGACCATATCAACATCCTCTTCTGCCTCCTCCTCTGCCTCCTCATCCATATCAACATCCTCAGCATCCTCAGCATCCTCTTCAATCGCCGCCTCCTCTGCCGCCTCCTCTGCCTCCTCCTCTGCCTCCTCCTCTGCCACCTCCTCTGCCTCCTCCTCAGCCTCCTCCTCTGCCTCTTCAACTGCCATATCAACAGCCTCAGCCAACTTCACGTCTGTATAATATACTTCAGGGATAACTGCGCAATTACTATTGCTGCGACCGCTGCTCCCTTGTAGCATTTTAACCTGCTGATTCAACTGATTAATAGATTCGTGAATAGACCGCATACCAATATGAGTATCTTGAATTGTTGTCTCAATAAGGCCAAACAGAAGCCGCTGCGTCGCCGAATCAATCGCCCTATCAATATCCTTCTGCAGATTATTGCGAAACTCAAGGATAATTTCTGAAAGAGATGACATTTTTTCTATAACCACTTCTAAGGGATTTTCCGCGATCAATTTTTAGACCCCTGCAGGAGCAGCAACAGGGCTTAGTAGAAATGCGTAAAATGGATAATAGAAGTTACTGAATAAAAACGCAAGGATAGAATTAAAAAAAGCAGCACCAGTTGAATTTCCTACATACATATTGTAATTCCATGAGAGTTTCGCAGCACCATAACTATACAAAAAAAATAAGGCCAGTACCAGTATAACTATCAGAAGTATTTCTACTGGTGAGCGTGTTGGTGTATCTTCAAAACTATCAGCCCTAGTATAAGGTGTCAGACTATTCGCTAGTGCAGCAGTAAAAAACATTCTAAAATGTCTTTATAGAAATATTTAACACAGAGTCGAGTGTGCTTTCGCGATCTTTTAGTGGCTTTGTGCGGCGTAACTTGAGACCTTCCTCTGCGCGGGCAAAGCGATCCGCAGCACCTCCTGAAGCAAAAGTATTCTTAATGCTCGTCTCATAGAAGTCGATTGGTTTGGTATCCATGCTTGCAAGGATTGATACCATCGGAGGAGCATTAATATCTACACGAATCCGACGCTCATCAATAATATTTCTATACTCTGAAATACTAAATGCACCGCCGAATGCAGTTAATGTCTCTCGCGCGGGGGCAGGGTAAATTCCACCTCCAATACTAGAGGCGTAGAGGCGATTGAGTAGAGCAATTCGTTCCCAGCGAATATGAGTATCCATAGTCTGGTTCAGTAAATAAGATAAACAGCAAGAAGGGCAGCAAAAATTTCCATATACTTTCCAGAGCCCATCTTCACATATCTGGGGAATTACACAAGGACGTCCCTCAAAAGGGTGTGAACACCAGAAGCAAGAAATATCCGTGCTTTGAGGAATTGTGCGAGTCTGGCGAGATCCCGCAAATTCTACAAGAAGTTCCTGAGGACCATACTCTCTTCGTACAGATATAGTAGGCTCCTGTTTCTGTTGAATGGCCTCCTCTTTAGTATCTGGCGCTGTAGAATTATTAACAATATCAACTGTTTCAGCACTTGTGCTGAAAATATCTAAATTTTGCGAATCATATGGCTGAGGTTCTACAAGAAGATCATCTGGATTTGGATTATATTTGAATGGTTGATCATAGAATATAACATCTGCTGATTTGATATCAAGGTGCGCAATGAGTGGCGCTTTACTAAATGACTCAAATGAACCTTGAATTCCCTCAGATGTTACAAAGGCGACAACTGGCTGCTGCTTCTTTTTACTACGCACCTTCACTGACTGGATTGACTGCTCTGTTGACCCTGTTCCTGTTTGCGACCCTAATACTGCTGCTGCTGCTGTTGCTGTTGTCCCGGTTGCTGCTGTTGTCGCGGTTGCTGTCGCGGTTGCTGTCGCTTCTGCTGCTGCTTTTGCTGCCTCTATCTGTTGCTTAGTGCGTCTCTTTCTTTTTTGTATAACAGTAGTGCTATCCATATCTAAATTGGCAACGAGCCATTACCTTTAGGTAATTTGCTATCAAAGGGCATAAACAACCTGTCGCTTCTTATAACAGCGTATGACTTCTAGGACAACCAACACGTCGGCAATCGACGATGTTCGTGAATCACTCATAAAGGCATTTGTTAAAAATCCGAAATCTATACATCATCTTCTTCTTGTTGGACCACCTGGATGTGGAAAGACAACAACCGCACGCCGAATTATCAATGAGTTCTATGATTCAAAGATAATTCCTCCAGGCGCGGCATTATTTCTGAATGCTTCAGATGAACGTGGGCTTGATTCTATTCGTGCAAAAATCTATCCATTTCTACAATGTAGACCCATTCTACCTTCAACATCCGTTGGCGCACTTCCGCCTCGTTTTATAGTTCTTGATGAAGCAGAAACCCTTACAGAGTCGGCACAACTCGCACTTCGCCCAGTATTTGAGACACCCGCAAATGAGATTTGCCTAATTTTCATTGTGAATTGTATTAGTGGTATTCATCCCTCTTTGCGACACCGTTTCTTTCGTCTTCAGTTCATGCCACCGTCTGTAAAGACTTTGGAAACTCGTATTCAGAGTTTAGTAGCATCTGATATACAGGCACCTAAGATTTTGGACGGATTCCGTTGGAGAGGCGATCTTCGTCATTTCTTGCTTCAGCCAAATGACTATAATGTATTAACAAATAAGATCTATCAGTGGTTACACGGGTCAAATGTCGCTGATATTCGAAAGTCGAATCTTGATACAGCGGAAGATATTATTAGTTTCGGATATCTATTTAAATTAATTGATATTAATATCATTAAAGAACTTCTAAATATAACAGACCCTGCCCTTACAAGGGTTGCCTCACAGGATGAGATGCGACAACGGTTAGGAAAAGTTATTGAGACCTACCGGAAAAAATTGGAGGACCTGACTCCTTTCTAGATTAGCCAATATTACAAAATGACACAGTCAATATCTATGGAGTTCTTGAAACCGACGGATCTGCGTATCTCAACAATGGTCGCAACTGCGAATACTTCTACACAGATTGATTTGATTTCCTTGTTCGAGCAAATTAATATGCTTCTTATTCCTCTTGGATATCCTGGTGAGGGTATTCTAAAGATGGAACATCGTGACAAGGTTGTTGGGATTGCGAGCAGAGATGCTTTCACAAATCGAAAGATTAGTACGAAGACATTCTTCAATCAATCAACAATTATTATGCGGCGCCTTATTCCTGGGAAAACGGATGCTTTCAAGGAAGTGAATATTAAGATGTTCGCAAATGGAGGTGTTCAAATGACTGGTATTCCGTCTGTTGAGTTTGCTACCGCGGCGCTTCAGAGTCTTCTTGATGCTATTGTTACGCTCCCGAATAATCCGTTTAAGGGTCCAGCGGCCATTAGTAAATTCAATGTACAACTTGTAAATAGCGATTATACGATCCGTTTCCCAGTGAAGCGTGATGATCTCCATAATATTCTTACACGTAATTACGGTCTCTTTAGTACTAATGAGAGTACAATCTATCAGGGTGTAAATACAAAGTATTACTATAACACAATTCATAAAGGTAAAGAGCCAATGGGTGTATGCCATTGTTCAGATACAATTTGTACAGGGCAGGGGAATGGAGATGCGGAGGGGCAGTGTAAGCGAGTAACGCTCAGTGTATTTCAGACAGGAAAGATTATTATCACTGGCGCACGTAATATGGAGCAAATTATGGAAGTATATCATTATTTCAATAAAGTTCTAATGAAACATGGGCGAGAGATTTTGCGAATTCCGGATGCTGAGTTAAGTTCATAGGATGCGTAAAATTAATAAAACCAGATCTACGAACAACAATAGTAATTATGTCCACCACGTCCACTGCCGCTGCCGCTGCCACTGCCACTGCCACTGCAACCAATGCTGCCACTGCTGCAACCCAAAGCCAGGATGTATTGCCTTCGCCACAGACACTACTACAGGCTGCCAAGCTCGCAATTACGAGAGATATGCCAATTCAGATGGACTACTATGTTGATACTACGAATGGTAAGGCGTTTATGGGCGAAGAGAAGGAGACAAAGGACAAGATGCTAGTAAAGAGTGCTGTTGAGTATACAAGCCACATTGATAAGATTTATAAGGTAGCGGACGATTATATTGTACTTACTGCGAACTCTATTTATATTGTGAGTGGCAAGATCCAGAAGCGTCAGATTGAGTCATCTTCACTGCGCTCTGGCGATGATGAGGATATGTAAGGAGGTTCTCTTCTCTTCAAGTAAAATTGAAAAAAACGGATTTTGTTTTTTAATCTGATTCAAAGACAAAAAATGTTCACAAAGGATGTATCTAATCGCTCGGAAGAGCAGATTCGTCGCGAAGTAGAATTACAAATAAGGGCTGCTCGCAAAGGCCTTGCTCCTAAGATTCTCAAAACAGACTACAAGACATTTATTAAAATGGAGAAGATTGAACAAATGAATATTGCGGACACATATGGTGATCATTTTAATAGCATTCCTGCTGAAATTAAGAAAAAAATATACAATATCCTCTATAAATTATATCATGAATGTGATATTGAATATATTGATGTGACCCCCTACAATTTTATTGAAGATAGCAATGGTCGTCTTTGGGTTATTGATTTTGGTGATGCGCTCTCTGTGCAACGTAATTGGTTTCTTCAAGAAGTATTTGAAAATGAGTGCCTTACAGGGTGGAATGCTGATTTTGCTTAGAACTATTGATCACCTCTCTCTGCTCCCTCGCCGCGAATATCACATAGCGCAATAACATGTTTTTCAGCGATTTCTTCACCATAGGTATCTTTTTCACCTTCAAGGATATTTTTCCAAGCAATTCCTTGGCCATGTGTTAAGAACTCACGAAAGAATTGGCCATTCTTATTTACACGAAGACGCCCATCTGTGAGGATAATAAATTCAAGGCCAGTTATAATATTTTGACTCACTGGCCCACTCCTGTGTTTTACCTCTCGTGATGCCTGAGGAGTCTCTTCTTGAACAGGTGGAGCAGGAGCAGGAGCAGGAGCAGGGGCAGGAGTAGGAGCAGGGGCAGGAGTAGGAGTAGGAGCCTCCTCCTCTTCAACAACAGCAGTAGTAGTAGCCTCCTCTTCAACAACAGCAGCCTCCTCTTCAATAACAGTAGCAGCCTCCTCTTCAACAACAGCAGTCTCCTCTTCAACAGCAGCAGCATCCTCTTCAACAGCAACAGCAGCAGCAACAACAAGAGCAGCAGCAGGTGCTTGTGATCTTATGCCAAAGTTAAGTAGAGTCGGTTCCTGGGCTACAGTCTCAGACACTCTATCAGTTTGCGCTAAGATGCGCTCTTCTTGTACCTCCTTCACCCAACGCCCAGTTACATCCTTCCAAATAGAAACCAAACTATTTTTAATTGCATCACAAGGCGTCCCCATATTCTTATTGAAAGTAAGCCCCATCTCATTATCAAGATCGGAACAAAATGATACCTCGCATCTCATACGATTTGTCTCCATGTTCATATGTACACTAAGACGCTGCCCATATGCTACATATCGCTTCCCTCTGCGGAAATAGAAACCATTGCGATCCGCAATACTTGTGTCCTTAATAAACTTCTCATTATCATAAGTATCCTCTTTTACAAAGATTAAGTTAAGTTTAATAATACTATATCGACCAGAAGGAAGTTTTGTCGCATTAATTTCTACCCATTTATTAGATTTTTTCGCTGGGTGAAACAGGTAATATTTAGGAGCGTGAGTTTCCCCACATGTATTCTTATTTCCTCCCATAGAGCGAATGCTGGTGCTCTTCTCAATAATCTTATAGGAATTATCGTCATCATTTTGATACACAAAGAATTCACTCTCGATTCGCGGTTTTTGTAGAGCAATATTATTATCTCTATAGAACGGATCTACTTGTGGGACTTTATCATCGGTAATAATTCTATTTCCATTTAAATGAATGACACTAATTGCAACCCTCTTATTCAAATACGAAACAGCAAGATCTTTTAGAAGCATATTACACGCATCAGCAGTCTTCTTGATATTATTACGAAGAAGTTCCCATGTAACAATTAGTGTTCCACTAATCTGATTCTTGAACTTCTCAATAATATATGGCGCAACATATGCCGCGACAAGATTATCCTCTAAGGGATTTACAAGTGTCTTATGATTTAGATAATCATTGCGATCCATATCCTCAAAATCTAGATATGCTCCACTTACAACTCCATCAGATGTCTTTGTAAGAATAATACATTTATTACCTAAATTGAGAGCAGCAGTCTTCATACCGAGACCAAACTTTCCAATATCAGTTGTATCTCGATCTGCTCGAGTTCCAGCCCATGTAAGGCTAGCATCTAATCCGCTCGGTGTCATTCCAAAACCATCATCGAGAGTATAACATTTACGCGAAGCCATCTCCCCTGCAAAGAAGAAGAATACATTCTGTGCACCAGCATCCTCGCTGTTATCACTATGCTCCTTATGGGCACTTTCTTCAGTATATCCAGAAGCACGCCCCTGTTGAAGGTATCCTCGTGCAGAAATATTCTTAACCCCGTTCATTTTACTAGCAGTTTTTTCTATAGAAGAGATCTTCAATTTTTTTAGTGATGTCTTGGCAGCTAAAAATTGATATGAAAGTTTACAAAGTAGGCCGCAAGGAAATGGAGACTCTAGATGATAATCCTGTGCTTCCACAACCAATCCTGTTAGGGGTCCTTGGCCACAGACAAGATATTACTTATGATATTCTATATGATCAGATTATAACACCTATTCTAAGTGAACTCGGAAGAATGCCTGACAGAGTTATTCTGCCATCAGAGTCAACTTCTTCAGCACTTCTGTATGGGTGGGCAGAGAAATTCAAGTTATCATTAATTGCCTATGAAACAGACTGGAATCGACTCGGTCGCAAAGCAAGGGCAATTCGAGATGCCAGAATTACACAAGAGTCAACGCATTTCATTATATTTCTGGGGAAACGTTCAGAATATTATGAAGAACACGCACATAAAATCGCTCGAAAAGGGAAAACTGTATTTACCGTTTCGAATGAGTTTGAATTAGAACAAATTATTATTGAGCAAGAACAAAAATCACTTACATGCGAGAAGGTGCCACGCCCTTCTTCGCGGCGTCAACAATCTTCTTCATATCCTCGAAAGCCTCCTTCTTCTCCTCATCCTCCTCTGTTGGCTTCTTGGCTTCAACAAAGAAACCCTCACGTGTCTTTGTCACCTCCAGCAGAGAGCGAGAGCAGATGAGGTAGAAGAAGAGCATCTGTGTGCCGGCGACCGCTATACTCAGAGCTAGACCCAGTGTGTTGGGCACAGATAGAGCCTTCGAGAGTCTAGGGATTACAGCAATACCGACAAAACCGAGAACGGCTAGTGACAGAATTAGCGCGTATAATACGAAAAAGAAATAGAAAAAATTGCATATCGTGCTGCTAGGTATTGCTTTCATCCAGTTGGCCTCCATTTGTTTTTCTAGTGGTAGGTAATATTTTCTTCGCCGGATAATATAGAAAGGAAATGGCCAAAGCAAATTGTCGTACCAGACGTAACAGTCGTAAGAATCGTTCTACGCGCAGCAGACGTAATAATTTTGTAGGGGGATATGCGGCAAACAGCGCAACTCCTATGGATATTAATGATACCTCAATGATGAGCCCTCAGCGCCTATCAATTGGCCAGGGCAACCAGTTTGCTGAACTAACAAAGAACATGCACGGCGGGATGGGCGTCTACCCAGGTGCTGTTACGGAGAGTGGTTTACCCCAGAACCTCCACGCCAGCGCGCGTCTACTTGCGCTTGACCAGAAATACGCAGAGATTGCGAATATGTCGGATCAGGCCGGTGGTCGCCGTCGTTCTCGTAAGAACCGAAAGGCTTCTCGTAAGAACCGCAAGGCTACTCGCAAGAACCGCAAGGCTTCTCGCAAGAACCGCAAGAACCGAAAGGCTTCTCGTAAGAACCGAAAGAACCGCAGATCTCTTCGCGGCGGTGCTCTAGGTTATGCCCCAACTGATGCGCCTGGCATGCTCCTAGATGCCTCTCAGACAGCCCGTGCCGGTCTTAATCCCGAGTGGAGACTGGCGGAGGACCCTAACAGTTTTGCCCCTCAGTAAAAACCTCAAAGAGACTTTGTTGCCCCAAACACATGTTTCCCTGTAGGAATTTCACGCTTGTAATCAAATAAGGAGGCAAATGTGTCAGCCCTCTCTGAAAGTACACGTTGTTCTGCGTCTCGCACATCAACATGAACCTTCAAATATAGGTGTCCTATAGCGGAAGGACCACCAGACCTCTTAGGCATTCCACGACCAGGAACAATAACCTCCTGGCCATTCTGAATTCCTCTCGGCACTTCCACATGAATTAGACCAAAGCCAGGATGCCCAGATAATTCTTTATAACATCCACACAAACTCTCTGCAAGGGAAATATGAATCTCATTACGTAGATTATCACCATTACGCACCCATCCATTTGGGTCATCAGCAGTCTCAAGAACAATATTTAGATCAGAACCTCTCTCAAACTCGGGACTATCACTCGCCTCACTATCAAATGTTAGAATATCACCTGCAGCCGCTCCAGGCTGAATGATAACCTCAATATTCTTTGTCTGACGAGTGAGACCAGCGCCCTTACAGTCAATACAAGGATCTCCCCTCTGCTCCCCACGACCATGGCAATCCCCGCATGGCCCCTGAGCGTGCATCATCATGCCTGGGCCCATCATAATTTGTTGAACAGTATGACCAGAACCGCCACATCTATCACATGTTTTCAGAACCTTAGAACCATCTCCCTTACATGTTGGGCAGAACTTCTCTCTGTTAAGACAAATTGTGAGTGACCCGCCATTATATAGTTGTGCGAGGCTGAGTGGCAGGCGCTCAATGCGTGGTGGGGCCTTGCCAGGCCTGCGCCTGGGGCCTCGCTGAGGACCCTGTGGCCTGCCGCCACCTCCAAACATTCCGAATAAATCAGCCATATTTACTCCAAATGAGAAACCAGGGCCGCCGACACCACCACCACCAGCATCTGAAGGCGCCCCATCTTCTCCTGGAACAGCGCCAGTCATATCATAAAATTCACGAGACTTCTTCTCGCCGAGAACATCATAGGCTCGCTGGATCTTCTTGAACTGGTCCTCATCTCCGCCCTTGTCAGGATGATGAGTGCGAGCAAGCTTTTTATACGACTTAGAAATCTCCTCCTCTGACGCACCTCGCGAAACTCCTAGAACTTCGTATAAATCGTCCCTTGCCATTAATTTAAACTATCTTAAGGCTTTTAAGCAACTTATAAAAAGGTTGCCGCAATGGAGACAAAAATTATAGGACAAGATTCTGTAATAACATCACTCAATAATATTCTGGAGTCACCACCGCACATATTTCTTACTGGGCCACATGGATGTGGCAAAACAACCCTTGCAAGGGAATTTATTGGGGCATATCTTAAACGTTATGGAATTTCATTGACGAATACTAATTACTTAATGGAGTTGTCGAGCGAGAAAGATCGCGGGATGGCGACTGTTAGAACAAAGTTGGCAAATTTCACGCGAGAGGCGCCAATCGTCTCTGGGATTTATCGCTGGATTCTTATTGATGATGCTGATACGCTCCCGCTAATGAGCCAGCAGGCCCTTCGCAGGCCGATGGAACAGTATTCACATCTAACGCGATTTCTTTTTATTACTTCAAAACCGTCGGATCTAATTGCTCCGCTTCGGAGTCGGTGCTTTCATCTGGAACTTCCTCCGATTTCTTTGGCGATTTACGGTCCTCAACTACTTCGAAATGTGGATATTAACCCAGATACTCTATCACCTGAAGTACTTGCGTGGCTAGCATCGGCAGCATTAGGTGTTCCAGCAGAGTATATTCATTTTGCTCAGGCCTTATCACTGTTAGAGTATAAGCCGAGTGTAGCGCATATAAGGGCTATTTGTGCTGCTCCACCATTCGAAAAGATACTTCCGATTGTCAATAATATTATCCCTGGCGACTCAGCAGCAGAAGAGAAACTTCTTAATGACATTCTTGGATTATGGTATGATGGCTTCGGGTTCGAAGATGTTCTAGAGAATATGTATAATACTGTCGATCTTTTTATGGTTCTTGTTCCGCCGGTTCATGATAGATTCTTGACAATTCTAGCGAAAGGTTGGGAGAGCCAGGTACGAGCACGTGTAAGCCTTCTTGACCTGCTTCGTCTTTTCTTTGCGCTTGAAATAGCCTTTTAGACAAGTAGAAGGATGGAGCCGCTGAGTTTGGATACATTATCCTTACAGCAGTTGAGCGAAAAGAAGGCAAATAATGTGTCTCTTTTTCGCGAAAAGCCGCCAATTGAATTCGTGAATACTATTCTGAAAAATATGGGTTTTGAAAATGGAATCCTCGATTCACGTTCTTTTACTAAAGATGATCTGAAAGATGATCGGACCGAGGAGTGGCTACCTATGCTGGAACCTTATTATCTCCCTTGTAAGGCAAAACGATTCCTTGAATACCTTACAAAAGATAAATATGTGACAATTATACGTCATGTGCTACGCGTTCATAATTTCGATCTTCGAACTCAGGAACGTTTAGTTGGGGGTGTTAAAAGGACACATTATAGGATTGAACCGCAGACGCCTTCATTTAATTCGAAGGGGAATATATTTATTGAGTTCAACTAGGACCTGGCGAGGCAATTTCTACTAGTAAGCATATCATCAATATGCTCAATCTTGGAAAGGAGTTCTGCCTTTAGTTGTTCAATATGACGAGATGTTTGAATTTGATTATTACATCTAGCACATAATAAGCATAAGTCACCAGCTGTTTGGTTTTCTTTACGAGACCTTGGTTTGATATGCCCCCATTGAAGTTTCAAATATGTCTTTTCTGTATAAATATTGTCTACATAGTTTTCTTTTGGTTCATTCCAACAGTAGATACCACCTACATTTTTACCAAAGGCACATGTCTGATTTTGTTTTACTAGAAGAGTTTTTACAAACTCTATACGAGCAGCTTTTGTCAGTTGAGCATTCATATTTCTCAAGTGATTAGACAATGTTCCCTGTAAACGTTCAACTTCTGTCTCAGGAAGAGGAGACCATTCATTTCTATCACGAAAGTGAGGAGGTTCTTCTTGCATAGTTTTGAATAATATATTCAATTTATACTATTTCAATTTTGCTCCACACCCCAACCACTCTAAACCCTACCCAGTGCATCCTTCAGTAGTCGCGAAACAGCCAGATCACTTTCCATAATCTGCTCTTCACTCATACGAACAAACCAACTAAAAGCCGATCGGCGAAGAGCCTCGTCCATCGGAAAAGGTATATAGACAGTCTCAGCAGGAACAGCAAAAGGCAGTACACCTTCGCCGCCCGCAGCCAAAAAATCCTCCAACTGAATACGTTTTCCATCGCGCCCCTTTCGCCCTAATTCAGCACCAGCCCGCATCTCCGAATGCGCTGCAGCAAATTGTAAGAAGTCCCACTTGGCATCATTTCGTATCTGCGCACCACCACCAGCAGCCTCAAGACGCTCAAATGCCGCCACTGCCATATCTTCAAATACAGGATGGCCTGATTTCGGTGACCAAACTGCACGGAAACCAGGCACTCGCGTTCCATCCGGACCAGAGAATGTATCATCCAAATCTGTTCCAAAGAATACAGGCTTATCCTCAGGAAGTTCGCCAAAGCCGCCGCGACATATCACATTCGGTGATAACCAGAGACCCCCATACTTTGCCAGTACAGCCGCGCGAATAAAATCCAGTTCAGGCTGATTTACAACTAACTTCTGGTTACGCAGTGGCCATGGCAGCGCCGCCTCGCCAAGACGCTCCTTCAACCCTGTAAGGCCTCCAATAACTTCCACCTTATACTTATTACTATTATGTTTCAAAATACTCTCATAACAAAGATTTAAGAAAGGAATATTCAGTACACGACTACTGCGTGCACCAAAGTCCAGCCACTGGCGACTATTAACATCACTATCATTGTAGTATATCCAAATAGTAGGTTTATCTAGACCCTTACGAATTAACTGTCTATCAGCATAAGGATCCGCGACCCCTATACGACGACGATTTGCTAGGGCAACACCACATATCACTGCAGCGAGGCCAAGTACCCCTATAAGTAGATTATTTGTAGGCTCCGCCATATCTGTTAGTTATTGCGAATTACAAGACGCTTCATACGCTCAAAATATTGATCTGCTACCACATGTTCATGGGCGGCTCGGAGTTGTCTCTGCTTCTCGGCATCTTCTCTTCCGCGATCATGCTGTTCAATCATTAGCCGTTCCTGATCAGACAGCACTTGCGGCCCTTCGCGGGATGCCTTATAAGTCTCCAAGCTACGGGGCGCATATCCAACACCTGCTACCTCACTACTGAATGTTGCGCCGGTGGTATAAGCCTGGCGTAAATCAGTATAGTTGACTGGAGCATTTGCTGGGGCCGTATAGCTTTGGGGCCTATCTCTACCGATTTCAAGACCAAGAGACGGCGCCATTATAAGAGCCTCCGGTGTCATTACTGTAAGGGCCTGTTGGGGTGCTCTGCCGCGTTTCGATTCATCCTCAAACATCTGATTAAAAACATTCCGATTGAATTTTCCGCTGAACTTTGGACCAGAGGATGAGGAAGACGATCCCTCAGCCTCGGCTGACTTGAGCCAATCACCATAGCCATCATCTTCTGGATCAGGAATACGTGTCTGTTCAAACATACGATTGAATGTCTCCATATTCAGATTTTTGGGGTCCAGGCGAACTGGTTCAACATGCGCAAAACCAGTTGCTGCCTCTGAGCGACCAGCCTTCACTGTGTCAACCGATGGGAGCGCAGCAGTTTCCGTATCTTTTGTACGCTGCCCCTTAACAAGTTTAATGATTTCACTTAGATATGCGTAGGCACGTGTAACTGATTCGAACTGCTCTTCACTTCCTCCCTTATCAGGATGTGCCGATATAGCCTTCTTTTTATAAGCCTTCTTGAGAGCCTCCTCTGTAAGGGCAACCTCCTCCGCAAGATCCAGAACACGTAAACAGGTCGTGAAAAAAGAGAGAGCTTTCTGTGAGTTTTTCTGTTTTGCTAGAACCTTTATGGGGTCTTTTTGCGGCGGCGCCTGCCCTATAACAAGTTGATTCTGGGGCCGTTGATTCTGTGGTGCTCCACCTACTGCTTCACCAGGAAGAGGCGTCGCCGGCACTCTTCCGCTGCGTAAAGAACCTATATACGCTAATATATCGCCGTAAATGCCAGCCCTCTTCAAAGACATAATGTATTCATTACCATTTAATAATGCTTCCAACATTTCTTGCCGTTTTGCCAGACTTTTAATCTGTAGTAAATTTTTATAAATCCTTACATGTGTGGGATCAATTGATTGTATGTTCCCCATTCCTTATTCTTCCCGAAATATTATTAAGCAAGAATCCTCCGCAGAGTTCGTAGAGTAAGCAAGGGTATCTGGGCTTCACATTCCCACATATACTTTTTTCCACAACTGGAGAGTTTATAGCTGGTCGGCCAGAATTGTGGAGCCTTATAGGGTGTTGACCGAAGCCCTGGCTCGCGAATAAGCCACCAACTTTCTAATGGCAAAACCATTGTTAACTGTTCCTGTGGTCTAGGCTGACCGCCACTCTGGTCTTGTGCGCAAGTAATACCTTCCATAAAATACTTATCTAGATATTGAAGAAGATCTGTCCATAATGGCGGTAGGGTAAAAGGATAATACCAGTCAAATGCGATTGGCTCGCCCAAATAGTATCCACGAATCCAGTGAAGTCCCTCAAAGTAATGACGACTGGCCATTCGCCCAACTAGAACCGATGCTGCTCCGCCTCCAACATAATTCGTATAATATGTCTTCTGCCAGCCATTCTTCAGATGAGCCCTGCGAAGCCCTGTTACACCGCCGCAGCCACCGTCCTCGAAGAAATCGTATTCGACTTTCTCGGCTGGATAAAAGTCCGGACTAGTATCCTCCTTGATTTGCGGATTAAACAAGAGTTTCTTGCGAATATTTGCTAATATATCCGCACCCTCTGTAAGGGCCAGTTGCTGAAGAATTTCTCGCACACCTTCTATATTCCAAGATGTATCATCATTTATTAGCCTCTTACCAGAGCCTAACATATCAGCTAAGATTTGTACAATTGTTTCATGCCCCTCCTCGCTCATTTTCTGGGAAAGACCGTGTGGAAGAAAGTCATTACCCAGGAATGACATTGCCATTGTATAATCAAGAATGCGGGTCGCATCACCTCCTAGACGCCCTACAAGGTGTGTTTTGAGAAGATTAATATCAAAGAATGTGTATGTCTCCTGACCAAGAGCATCGTAAATCATTTCTCCGAACTCAATATTCTCGCGAAAGAGATGAATGCGTGTGTTAGGGAGTTCTCGGTGAAGTAGGAGGCTTAGAACAATTAAATCAGCATCTAGTCCATAAATAACTATATCATCGGGTTGCTTATTGCAGCTGCTGCTCTTGTTGCTGTTGTTAGAGCGTAGATAAGCCATAATCTTCTGTTCTCCTTCACCTGGCATCGACGCATCTTGAACAGTAAAACGAAGACTCTTGTAACTCTGGCCAAGATTAGCGAGTTTCTTCCCAAGACGCTCCATAAAATATGTACCAGGTGTGATAGAATTCCTATCCCATTTCTCACCAGTAGCGGACAAAGCCGACTTAAAACGACGCAGACGCTGTTGCTTCATTTTCGCAAAAGGAACAACACCGTCAACACTAATTAGGATCTCCTCAGACGGAGAAATAAGTCCAATAATTTTTTTAACATATTTCAATACACATTCTATAAGGGAATTCTCCCAGGCAATACGCTCATCATCATCAGCATCTGTGGGGTATGGTGGTGTATCATCCTTCATAAGAACATGATACACAAGACAGTTAAAATCAAAGTATAGTCCTTTAGTTACACTAGATTTACTCTTAGTAACGAGGCCAGGAACACTGTCTTTTAATTTACGATAATATGATGGGATCCCCATTTTCCTTAGCAAAATCAGAGAATACTCTAATGAGTAGTACGAACTCCTTTCTTAAACTGGGCTCCTCTAGCGGTGGACCTGGACTTCTCAAACCTAATGAAGCTGTGAAACAATTTTTTACTGACAGTATTATTCCTGTTATACAACATCTAGGGAAAATTCTTCCCGATGCTGTGTTTGTGTTTCTTGTGATCTTTTCTATTCTCACACAGAATTTTGCGAACGGTGTTCTAGCTATCAGTTTAATCGAGTCTACCCTCGCATTCTCTATCATCGGCAACGCGGCCGACTACTTCTCGACTGCTCCTGCTGCAACAACAAATCGCAGCGCATGTGAAGCGGGGTTCCCAACACAGACATACTCTTATTCAACACTCTCTATTTTTAGTGGACTGATAGGAAAATCAGCAGCATTTCCTTCACACTCAATCGCCGTCATTTCTACCCTTGTAGGGTATTTGTTAACTGCTCTCTTTCAGTACAGAAATGAATTAAAACAACTGGGACCAAAATATGAGATGCGCATTCCAATCGGAGTGACACTATCATTCTTAACACTTACTGCATTTGTTCTATTCCGGTATATCGCTGGTTGCGAGAACCTGGGAACAATTATTGGAACACTCTTAATTGGCATCCTGTTTGGTACCGCAATTGTATATCAGAATGTTGCTTTACTTGGCAAAGAGTCCGTGAATCTTCTAGGTATCCCAACTCTAGAATCGCGAACCCTCGCCGGCAAACCACTTTATGTTTGTAAGAAAACAGAGTGACAGGGGCACCAATGTCAGGAATAATTTTAAGCCTACGAGAGTATATTTTTCTAAGCTTGAAGGAACTTCCTCTTATAGCAACAATCGGCCCATTCTTTCTAGGGATTGCTCAAGGGAATATTAATTTGCTTATGCTTTCTCTAGGTATTGGTATTATCGCACCCCTTGGAGCAGGGATAACAGGTTGGGTACTAAAATGGCTGTTGGGTATTATAAATCCCAGTGGATCATTATGGAAGGTTCCAGCCTCAGATGTATCACCCCTATTACCTGATATACCGATGGCAGCAACTGGGACCCGTGGCCTTATAAATGTTGTACCGACATATTGGATGACAATGACAGGATTTTTCTTTAGTTATTTGGCATATAATGCTATCATGCTATATACACAACCGGCGGCGAAGGGATCTGATTCTGAGAAGGTAGAGAACCGCCGAGCACAGGCAATTATGTCTTTAGTGCTAATTGTTGTTTTGTGGATAACTATTATTGGAGCAAAGGTATCATTATCAGATGGCGAAACAGTACTTGGCGTAATAGTGGCAATCCTTGTAGCATTTGGTACAGCTCGGGGATGGTTTGCCTTGTTACAGCGATGCGGAATGGGGAGGTTAGAAGACGTATTTGGAATCCAAGCACGTATTCTCCCTGAATCCTCTACAGGTGAAACACCAGTTGTTTGTGTATAAGGAGAGATCGTCTCTATGCTGGAGGATGTTCATGTGTCATATCATCAGCATCATGCTTCTCTAAATTTACAGGCTTTTCTTCGGACCCTTCATCCTCTTCCTCCGTAGGCGCCTGATTTATTGAAGCCTCAAAACCATCTACCTTCTTAGTTGACCAGGATGTCCACAACATATAACCCGCTACAGCGACAACAACAGCAATAAGACCCGCAACAGCAAGCATAGGCATTGAAACAGAATCACTGAGCAGCGTAAAATTCATTGGGTTCTGTAATGTTCCCAAAAAGAAAAAATCAATTTATTTGCGCATCCCAGGAAGAGGCTTATAAAGGCCGTATAACGTAACAATTATTGTTTTTAGTGTCATGAGGCTATCGCGTGTTATTATATTTTTTCGCACACTTTTCGCAGCAATTTCATAAAACTTATTTCGCTCATCTACAAAATTTAAATCAGCGTAAACTTCTTTTAGAGTATCGAGTGTAATACTATTACTATCAACCCCACGTCGCGTATTTACATCTTCATGAAGTTCAAATAGCCATCGCCGTATCAGTTCGTATTTTTCAATCTGATTCGTCGTATTTGAAATCTTATCTAGATCAAAGTGCGCTTTCATATAATTCGAATAATGTCCCCTACACATTGCGCATGGAAGGACTTGTGTCAGAACTCGAAATAAGCGTTTCCACGCCTCATTTTCATCGGCTTGAAGAATCTTGGAATTCTGTTGTCCAACTTGTTCTGCGAGCCAATGAAGTATTCGCCATAGAGGTGGCCCCCACTCAGAGGGATTTACAGGGTGCGCCTCGGCCTCTAGTTGCTCTTTTAGAACTTCCCTATGGCTAGACATACTCTTGAAAATTGAAGAAACTCTTATTTTGTTGATAGCGCACAACAAATACAGCCCCATCGCAGATCCATTATGAACTCAGACATCGATATTTCTATTCCTGAAGATCTTGCTGAAAGTCTAGAAGTAAGTTTTCAAGCAGTTGGTAGGAACCTTCTCAGAGAACTTAGTGATATTCTGGATATTCCATTTCGGGATCTCGTCAAAAAAGTCTATGGACCGACTGGAACCGCAAAAATTCGTCTTTGTGCAGCAGCAGCAGGAGCAGGCCAACTACAACCACAGCTTCAGCCACAATCACAGCCATCTACCTGTAAGGGAATTGTTCAACATTATAACGGAGGCTTTCTATGCGGCCTCCAAACCATACAAGGTTCATGTTTCTGTTCAACACACTTTGAAAAAACAGAGACATTTAATACAGTGACAGCAAAACCTCTCAAGAGGCTGAAAGGCCTTACAAATGAAATAACAGGCGAGTTATGGGCGACACCTCAAGGCATCGTAGTTAATAAGGAGGGTAGCATTATAGGAGCAGTTAAGGACGGTATATTCTATAGATATTCATAACTAAGGAAACAAATCAAATAGCGTCCTTACACCTTCAGGAACTTTTTTATTGGCAAGCGAACTATAATATGGCATTAGTTCTTCGCACCCAGGAAAGAGTAGTCTGAGAAGTTTTATGATACTTGCTCCTGATTCCGTGCTAAAGAGCGATCCAGGTCCATGTGTCCGCATTTGTGCCGCAAGAGACCACTCGTCAGGAATATCTTTCGGAAAATGCTTCTGATAGAACTCCTCAACTAGGTCATCATCTTCAGCATCATAACCGATAAAGGCCTCTGACCAATATGTAGATCCCTGCCCCCAAAGAGTTTCCACTATACTACCACGAATTTCATCTATAGTTGTCTCTTTCTGACTCATCTGCCCGCGCTCACATAAGCCATATATCCAAGAGCGCTCAACAGCAAGTGGCTTTTCTGGGAACATAATATCATCTGCTTCAATATCCCTGTAAGGCCTTAACTTCAACCCTCCCTCACGATTTACTAGACGCCAGAATGCGCCAAGAGCAGCGCCCTTATCATATGCGATACGATTTATTGTGGCAAACATTTTTTCACGAAGAGGCGAAGTAGCCTTTGATGCAATCTTAAGATTAGGAGTCGGTCCTGGATTAATTGTTTCTAGTAATACACGAATATCTAATCCATCACGGATACTCCAACAAAGACGCACTGTATTACACATCGCATCATTATAGTCATGATCCGAACCATACCATAAGAGAAACCACTTACAATCCGAAATTCCCTTATAGAATAGCCATACTTCAAAGAGGATCTGATTGAGTTGGGGGAGACAACCGCTTGAAAACAACTCATCGGCCCAAAAGAGAGCGTCCTGTTGTCGACCGCGTGATAGACATACACGAAACATACAGCAGGCCTCCCCCACACGGTAGAGATTACGAGTGAGCCTATTATCCATTATATTGTCAAGTGCGCTTTGGCACATAAAAACTATTCAATTTTTCTTAGAGGAAAGTGAAATGGATAGTGTTAGGAAAGTAATAGAACAGTATAATACTGATGCTAACCTGATTATTCCGCGAATATGGCTTGGCAACTTTAAGGCCTCTCAGGATGTTATGTTCTTGAAAACGAATCAGATCTCTGTTGTATTTAATTGTACAAAGGACCTCCCTTTTCAACTGGCAGTTAAGACACAGATGTATCGTCTTCCAGTGGATGACAATCTTGATCCAGTGGAAATACGAAATATGGCCTTGTGGTCATATGAAGCAGTCCAGAAACTTATAGCAGAGTACAACACAGGAAAACATATTCTTGTACATTGTGCGGCAGGTATGCAGCGATCTGCTGCTCTTGTTGCTATGTTTCTAATTGCTCATTATCGTACCCATTTTGTGGATGCGGCGGTCTACATTAAGAAACGAAGACCAATCGCCTTCTTTCCTGGAGCAAACTTTGGAGCGGCTATAAAGGAGTTTGATGAGAGTTTTCATCGCGATATTATTCCACGAACTGGCCAACTGCCTGGTGCTATTCCTGAATGGTGATAATAACCTTCTATACAACATCATAAAGGTCAATCTTCTTCACTAGAAATGCTTCGCGCTCGATAATTTGACGTATAATTTCCGTAACATCGCTATAACTATATATGTAATAATGTGTAAGGTTCCACCATTTTACTGATAGCGTATTTAATGGATGAAAATGGGTCTTAATTTCATTATTTAAGTTATTATAGATAAATTCAAGAATAGACCCGGAATTTGTAGTTCTACTATTGAAAATATCCTGTAGTTTGAAGTATAGTCTATCTCTTCTATTAAACTTGGAGCGAGGAGTAGTAGTAGTAGTAAGCATACAGTCAGGCACAGTAATTTGCGGCCTGGCCTCAATTATATTGAGATTTGGTTTCTTTTCATGTGTTATATTACGTAATATAAGTTTTGGAATACGGACTGCGATCGCCATGATACTCCACTCTAGAATATTAAAATGTCTTATTTAGACCTCTAGTGCCAAATTAAAGAGTAATAAGTAGATTGCTTCTATGGAAAGCAAATCGGTCCAAATCTTCTTATTTCATAGAGACTTACGACTTATTGATCATTATGGACTTGAAGCGGCTGTAGCAGCAGCAACAAAAGCTCTCATTCTTCCAGTCTTTATTTTTACACCAGAGCAAGTAACTGAGAAAAACACTCTAAAATCAGACAATTCCGTACAGTTCATGCTACAAAGTCTGAAAGAACTTGCGACCACCTTGAGACAGAAGCATACTCGTCTTGTACTTCTATTCGGAGATAACATCAAATGTTTAGAGGCCCTTAGAGATGAATTGGTTGCTGCCGGTCATAAAGTCACTGGTATTACAGAGACGAAAGATTATACACCCTATGCGAAGAAAAGAGAAGCCGCAATTAAGGGCTGGTGTTCTAAAGCAGCTATCGACTATACAACAGCACACGATCTCTATTTAACTGAACCGGGTTCAATTCGCACAGGAACAAATCGAGTTTTCCAGAAGTTTACTCCCTATTACGAAACCGCTAAGAAGATGACTGTACCGAAGCCTCGAGGTCTGGCCGTTCCAGCAGGGAAATGGTTCAATCCACGATCAACTGCTTACAAAAATGAAATTACTATTACCGCGGCGTATAAACACTTTCTTCCAAAAGGGCTGAACCCAGCCGTCGCAGTGAAAGGAGGTCGCACAGAAGGCCTCGCACTCCTCCGCGGGCTGCCACTCAATTATGATGATATTCGCGACTTCCCTGCTCGCCGAACATCAATGCTCTCAGCACACAATCATTTTGGCACAGTTTCTATTCGAGAAGTATTCTGGTCAGCGAAGGAAGCATCGCCGACTAGGATGGCCGGTTTTATACGTCAACTTTTCTGGAGAGATTTCCACGGGGCACTCATGGATAATTTTGAGGATCTTTATGGGGAGGAGCCTTACGAGTTTGAAGGAAAAGCGGCACTAAGAGGAAAAACGAACGACACTGCTCGGAAAGATTTCGCAGCATGGAAGCAGGGGAAAACAGGCCATGCTCTGGTAGATGCTGGTATGAGACAACTCCTAAAAACAGGATATATGCATAATCGTGTTCGCCTTGTGGTAGCATCTTATCTTGTAAAAGACTGTAATGTATATTGGAGATGGGGAGAACGTTTTTTCGCGCAACATCTAGTGGATTATGACGCAACACAGAATATGATGAATTGGATTAATGTTTCATCGCTCGCGCCATTTGGAATGGCGCCATTTCGCCGCCACGACCCTGAAGCATCTGCTAAACGTCTAGATCCTGATAATGAGTATATTAACACATGGCAGGAAAATGACGACGTAAAAAATTGATGCCAGCCTCCTTTCACTAAAACTATCAACTCAAGATGTCAAAGTTTGAAGAATCTTTTGCGCCCGAGCCTTTTGATGAGGATGATTCTATTTCTCTACCTCCCTTGAAGCGTATCTGTGTAGCAGGCACTCCTGCAGAAAGACAGAAGCGAAAGCGTGAGTTAGTTAAGGATAATCTTAAACAAATTATTGAGATTAACTGGGTCGATGATAGCGACTGCTGTCACCACGACGACGACAACGACGACAGTGACAACGACTCGGTATGTAGCACAGTACAGCAAAGTAAACTTGAAGAGCGCATTCACTATCTGAAACTTACCCTTAGTAATGCGGAACTACAAATCATCGAACTCGAGGAGGCCCAGGAACAACTGAAAAAGAATACAGACGCTCTCAATTCTTTCTCAGCAGCAATTGACATTATCCAAACAAATATTAATGAATATTCAAACCTTATTACTCTTGTAAAATCTACTCCCTTCGCTGAACTAATTCGTATGGAATCTCAACGTGTAAAGATGCGTTCATCACTAAATCTAGACCCACTGTCAGGGTATATTCAGGAAGTTCTTCTGCAGCATTATGAGCGTATTCAGGAAGATGAGACTCGTATCCGCGACCAGTTTCACAATTATCTTATCTTTGAGAAAAGTAAGGCAAACACAATTCTATTTCTAAAGTTTGCTAGTGCGTTCTTTCTACTATTTATTCTATCAATTATTACAATTCGGATTATTCTATAATTGAGGATTAATCGGCACCCTCCAACCCAAAATTTTTTTCTATAATTAGTATATATCAATATGACATCTATTCGTGGTAATGTTCTTGAGCGTAAGAATACATTGTATATCGTAACAGGTACTAATTTAGCGAATGACCTTGTTACATACTCGACAACATTCACTAATTCTGGCGGTTTAACTGGTTCATTTGCCGCGCACGGCAATGCGGCGAACGTCACTGCTGGCTACATTCTACTCGATCTCGGAACTCGTCTAGTGCCTGGTCAGAGCCCCAATGTGCCCACTTTGATGGTAAATGTGAGCGTTCTGCCATATGATGCGCAGGGTCGCCGCATTGGTTCATTCCCCGCCATAGGTGGCGTCACTCAGGTGGGTATCACCGGTTATATCGACCCCAACTCTCCGAACGTTGCTATTTACAGCCGCGATCGCCCAGTTGATAGAAATGACAATCTGTACTTCAGCGGTGCCGCCAACTTGAACCTTGCTGGTGCACTGGTCACTGATGCGTATCTCCAGGGCAATCCTGGCAACACTGTTAATTTAACTCTTGCTGCGAATGGTGGTGGCGTGCGTCACCTGGGCCCCAGTTCATATACTGGTGGCACATTAACTGCTGGTGGCGGCAATACGTTATCGGCAACAGTTACCGCGGCTGCTGCTAGCGGTGGTGTTGTAACCTATACAGCTGAAAATGGATTCTTTGTTGGGCAGACAGTTTCAATTACAGGTCTTTCAACTGCCGCTTTTAATTTAACAAATGCTATTATTGCCACTCGTTCTGCTACGCAATTTACAGTTAGAAGTAGTGCAACAGGTACAGGTGTTACTGGTGCCACTGCAACTGCTGTAGCAACTCAGCTAGGTGTATCTGTACTTGGTGGTGGTCAGAGAGTAAATGGTGCACTTACATTAACCAATGGTCCTTTTGTACAGACACCTGTCGCTGTGGCTGTGACAGCGTCCAATACGACACCATCAACTACACTTGATTTATCTTTAGGAAGTTTTTTTATTATTACAGTAACTGGATCACCTGGTGGTGCTGCCACATTAAGCATTAGAATAATGGATAGTACACCAGGTTCTATTGTATATATTGGAATTGTTAATAGTGGCACAGGCTATACTATTGCGTTATCATTAACTGAATCATCTGCTATATCTACTCCTGCCCTAACTACGACTATTGCAAACAACGGGAGCGGGTTATATGTACTTGCTATAAATGCGTAAACCCAATAAAGGTCATCTCAAGCCCTGAGATGATTTTAGAATAATGTTTGTTTGCCGCAGCGGTCTAAGAACCAAAAACAATATAATAACAAATGTGCCAGCCCTACTACGATTTCCTTATAGTTGGGGCCGGCCTCTCTGGTGCCACGCTTGCTGAGCGCCTTGCCACCCAGGGCAAAAAAATCCTCATTATAGATAAACGTAATCATATCGGTGGAAACTGCTACGATTACGTTGACCCCGCAACAAATATTCGCGTCTCCAAATATGGCACACATCTTTTTCACACTGATGACGAGGGGGTCTGGAAATACGTGAACAGGTTTTCCGAGTGGACGCCATTTTACAATAAGGTCATCACGCAAATAAACAAAATCACTTACGTCCCAGTTCCAGCGACACCCGAGACAATTAATGTGCTCTGCGGAACGAACCTCCGTTCGCCACAAGATGCCGCTGCCTGGCTCGCCGCAAATCAAATTCCTCCACCAGAAGGCCACGCTCCAAAAAACTCAGAAGAAGTCGCCCTCGCCCGTGTCGGCCGCACTCTCTATGAAACTCTCTTCAAGCCCTACACAATTAAGCAATGGGCCAAAACCCCTGCTCAACTTACACCAGAAGTTCTCGCACGTATACCTGTAAGGGACACATGGGATAACCGTTATTTTTCTGATAGATACCAAGCCCTGCCAACAGATGGATATACCTCACTTTTCGAAAATATGCTAGCGCATCCAAACATCTCTGTGCTACTCGGAGTATCTTATGAGAGTATTGCCGCGACAGCACAGTATGGCTCAATTATTTTTACTGGGCGAATTGACCAGTTCTTCAAGGCAGCAGGTCTACCTGAACTAGAATATAGATCACTCAATTTCGAGGAACGTCGTGTGCCAACGCCAGGAGGTGGATTTGCCCAACGGAACTCGGTTGTTAACTATGCGAACGCAGATATTCCCCACACACGGAGTATAGAGTATAAGTGGTATCCGAATTGCCCTGCTGCTGGACAAGTTGCCCACGAGAGTATTGTTGTATATGAGACATCTTGTGACTGCTCAGAGGGTCAAGAGCCATACTATCCTGTTCCGTCGCCAGATAATCAGGCACTTTATGAGAAGTATAGGAAGTTAGCGGTGGCCACAAAGTCAAAGGTTCATTTTATCGGTCGTCTCGCATCGTATAAATACTTCAATATGGATCAGGCAGTACGCGCTGCCTTGGATTACTTCGATGAGCATTTTGCCACCATAAAAAATTGAATAATTTTGCGTGCTATAGTAAACTGTACACATCTCTGATTGCCCATAATGATGGCATCCCTAATCACTCAAATTCTGGATGATAAGTCCCTACAGAATTTGAGAGCGTCCCAGAAAATAAGCATTCATGTTGCTCTCATTGTGAAGCGGGGACAAGTGATAGCAAAGGCCACCAATAGTATAGGGTCGCGCTCGCGCGGATGTGGTTATTCAGATATGACGATTCATGCTGAACGAGCTGTTGTTAAGCAACTCGGTGACCTTCAGCAACTACGTGGAGCATCACTATATGTTGTGCGCGTCTCAAAAAGTAATCAATGCGGAATTAAGAACTCTGAGCCGTGTTATGATTGCCATCTATTCTTGAAGAAGTGTCATGAAAAATATGGGCTAAGTCGTGTATTCTACTCAACGCATGAGTTTGTAGAGATGGATTTCGATACGCCGCCTGCTAAGCGCCCTCCGATGGAGTCTGCTCCGCCGCGTAATAAGAATTAGTGTGTATTTGGCTCAAATAACTAACTCTTCAATAATATCCACACGACCCTTGCGAATGTAACACGTATCAAGTTCATTAATGAACTGTGGTGTCCTATTTGTTGTTAGTAGCAAGATAAGATAAGGATACATTCCGCGCTGAATATTATCAAAGAATGTATTCCATCCACACTTATCAATCATAGAAGTAGGCATTTTCTCATTTGGCTTAATTAATCCATTATGAATATTATATAGTGGTACATCAACTTCATCAATTGCAATAATAAGAGGATTATCTTCACTCGGTTCCACCATCGTATAGAGCTGACTTAGTGTACAATTTGGCAGCCATGGTTTCAATGAATTACAGTATGAAGCATTTAGCTGCTTAGCAATTAGCATCCCAATTGTTGTTTTTCCAGTATTAGAAGGACCATAAATAAGAGCAACAGTGTGCGTTTTCTTGTTATATTCCCCTACAATATTTGTAATAATAGTGTCTTGGGATGCTCGGCTTTGAATAGAATGGATATAGACGGTGCGTTTATGAAAATATGTATCAGAATAACTCCCAGAGCGATCATAGATAGTAATCTTCTGGTTTGGAGGTTCATCAATATCAACTGATTTATTCTCAGAGGAAACCTCATTTGTTAGAGTTTCATAAGTTTCTTTGAAGCAGTATAGCGAAACATTTGTATGCTCAAATTGATTTACAGAGATATGTGCTATAAGATTATAATCCCATATAACCCCATACGCTTGGTCATTATAAATAGTATTGGTTTTAGAAGCGAGGCGCTTTTGAATACGCTTTACTGTATTCTGATCAGTTATAATATATTTATATATACTGAGTTGCTTCAGAATAAAGAGGGAGATAGAGCTCCATGGCAACTGATTGAAGAGTTGGATAGCAAGTCCAGCGATCAAGTTACCAATGATAAATTGCTTTACTTCTTTGAGCATCATTTTCGAGTGTTCAGTAAAAAGACTTTCCTTGTTTTCAATTTTCTATAATCTATACTTCATGATATATTCATCGTGAAGTATACTTTACCTTCTGTTTAATTCCAAAGAAAGATGTAACCGAACTTAATCTCTGTCGCCAGGCTTCGCGCCTTAGACGAAGTTGTTCTTGCTCTCTTTGCCAACCATTAATATCCGATTGGACCTTATCATGAATGTCATTTTTATTATGTACTGTTGCTAGCCACTCATCATTCTTATATATATGGAAAGCAGGAAGACGAATAATGTTGTCGCAATCTTCACTGTAAGTTTTTGAACAGTATTCACGCACAGTTAGAATAATATTATGTATCTTACAGTATAACTTCAAATCGTTATATGTTATGCTTGCAGCAGCAGCAACATCTTTGACAACAAACGTGATGCGATGGCCAGGCGGCTGATCCCGCCGCTTCTTACTTATCGGGTTCATAAACATCTCTCTATGGGATTACGCTCCATCTAAGTTGCTCGGCTTTCAATTTTTATAGGGACAGGAGTCTAAAATAAAAGAGATATATCTGGTAGAATGACAAGAAAGCATAAGAGTAACATTACCCCTATTCCCCTGAAACCAACTGTAATGAGTGTTCATAATGAGAGACCCACTCTAGGACAGACTATGAAAGAGGGGTTCGGTCTAGGACTGGGTGTGTCTGCTGCTCAGCATGCTGTAAATGGTGTCATGAACTTTCTTATGCCGCAACAACCTAAACCAGTCGATAACAGCAGGGCGCTAGAGTATGAGCAGTGTATGAAGTATTCCGTAAACGACTATGAGACTTGTAAGGCCCTACTATCTAAGTAGCACTTCATGAGACATTAAAAAAGTGTATGGTTTTTTAATTGTTGTTATTCCTGCCGCTTAGCATTTCACTAAGTTCTTCACTGTCGCGCGTAGTTCAATAGCGTCCTTGCTCATATATGGGATTGCTTCAATACAGTTGAAGCAGTGCTGGCGATACGCAGGATCTGATTTACACTCCTTGCTACAGAATAAGCACTTGCCGCCAGACATCTTGTAAGGGGTAAGCCATTCTTTACAGTGTCTTGCTGCAACGTGTTGGAACACATTAGTTAGAATTGGATTCTTGTACTTGCCGCATGGACAACTGAAGCCCTTATCACTGTGAACTGCGTCGATATGATAGTCAAGTAGATACTTCGTCTTGTACTCCGACCCGCATGTATCGCAGCTAAAGGACGACTTGACCTGTAGGGAGCGGGTGGCTGGCTTTCGTATCTTAAGACGTACAGGGCAAGCTGGTTCAGCTTCTGAGTCAGACTCAGGAAGTAGCGGCAGAGCCTTAATAGCGCGCACGTTCAACTGACGAATCAGCTGTTCGAGATCATCGGTAATCTCGGAGATCGTTGCCATGGTTTGTGGGGGGGCTTCAGTCGACTTGGATGTGTATCGATCAGGGACAGGCCATATTATTCAATTTTTTATTGAAATTGAAGGCTTATTGGCTTGCCTACTGTAACTAGTAGGTCTCCCATCTAGGCCAGACGCGCTGAGCATTTTGCGCCTGAAATATCTTCAATTTGAAAAAAAAATTGAAGATAGGCTGCTGGCTTAAGGAATCTCACGTTCAAACGCCAATACAGCCTTTGAACATTCCCCACAAACACCACCACCAACACTCAAGATGGCGTCATTCACCGTTTCGAAGGACATGCTCGTTCAGCTGATGGCTCTCCAGCAGCAGCAGATGAACATTCTCCAGTCTATCCTGACTGGTAGCACTCCTGCGCCAGTGGCTAAAGTTGCCTCGGTCGCTGGCTCGAGGGCCAGTGGCAAGGGGTCGCGCGGGCCGCGGGGCTCCAGTGGCTGGGACCTGTTCAAGAAGAAGGTCCGTGCGGAGATGTCTGAGGAGAACCCTGGCGTCACCTACAGCCTCAAGGAGATCGCTGACGAGTGCGCCACTCGTAAGGCAGCCGGCGACTACGACGAGTCGTACTGGAAGGCCCAGGCGGCGGCCCTGAAGCTGAACGCATCTGGCAGCGCTGCTGGCGGCGACAGCGATGCCGAGTCCGAGACGCCTTCTGCTAAGAAGGCTGGGCGCCCCAAGGGCAGCAAGAACAAGACGGCTGACGCCGCACCAGCTGCAGCAGTAGCGACGCCCAAGAAGGATGTAGCCAAGAAGACTGCTCCTGCTGCTCCTAAGAAGACCGCACCGCCGCCGCCTCCTCCTGCGAAGGACGAGGACGAGGACGAGTACGAGGACTGCGAGGAGGAGGAGTGGGAGCACAAGGGTGTGACCTACGCCAAGAACCTGGACAATGATGTCTTTGAGCTCAGCACGGAGGGCATCATTGGTAAGAAGATCGGCCGGTACAACCCGCTGACCAATAACATTGAGTAAACATACAAATACGAATACAACAATAACAAACACTTAATACAAAGATAAGAGTTTTTTAGTGCTACTTCGTAAGTAAGTGACGTCCATACGAGCCCATCTGTCTAATGGCCATCCACTGAATAGGGTCTAGCCGCTTCTCTGCTTCAGCTAGGATCCACTCCGCTATTCCACGCCGTTTTTTCAAGCACGCATGAATATAGACTTTCTGGATAATATAGTCCATTGGAAGGGAGTCGTATGGAAGGTCCTCTATAACTCCCTCTATCACTTCCACATCACTATTATCATCAATGAGTTGCTTGAGTAGGTAAATCACGTCTTCTGCCATTCTTATAGGGTTCTATAGCCGAACCACTTTAGCCACCTTTTGAACCAAGGTGTTGGTGTTGTTGTCGGTGTTGTTGTTGGTATTGTTGTCTCATTCTCAACTATATCTGTAAATATAAGTACTGGTTTATCGTTATAATTAGTAGACATATGTGTACTAGATGCTATCTCATTGCCTCAAAAAAATTGAAGGGGCTGCTGCTCCAACAGAGCCAGTACACACTAAAGATGTCCGCCCCTATTCGTATGATTCGCAAGCCTGCCTCTAACAAGCAGTTCATGGAAGAGGTGGCACGTGACAAGATGATGGAGGAGTCTAGCCACAAGCTCGCATACCTGAAGACGTTGCGGGATACCACAGACAAGGTGCCTTGCCGGTCCGATAAGGCGAAGGCTGAGATGATGGATTACTTCAACACGCAGATCCGAGAGCTAGAGACGGATGTGATGGGCAAGCCTCGTTACTCTTACAGCCTACACTATCCTACAGACGTCGGGTTTGCTCCTAATGGACGGCTGCCAGTCTTCGGTGATAAGAAGTTCACTAGCATCGCAGAGCTGAGCAAGTTCATTAGTGAGTATGTTAAGGAGGAGGACATGATGTTTGATAAGGAGAAGTACAACATTCCAACTACAAAGATGCTTGAGGCTATGTTTCAAGATAATGATAAGCTCAGCAATAATGTTCCGCTCGAGATCGACATCAATGATGAGGATGAAGATGAGGATTTGGAGAAGGTTCCACTATTTACGGTGACCCGCACGCGCGTCAACTACTAAACAAGAACATATCAACAAAAGACAAGAAGAAAGGTGAAATCCCTTTTTTATTAGAGAGCGACAAAAATTGAAACAGCCGCCACCACTAGAACTAGTATCGAAGCAAGACAAGAGATAAATTGTGAGTATTGCGATTGTGATAGTACTGCTTTTCACATTGTTTGCGTGGGTGGGATGTGCGACACAGTGCTTGATATCTGCGATGATTGTTTCATTAAGAACAAAAATATAGTTCAGACGCGTTCTATGACGCGTGCCGCCTCTAAAAAGAAGCAGCTAGCAAACTCTGGACCGCCTTGGGCGAAGATTGATGCCGAGGCCGAAGCTAAGATGGCTCAGAAGGCAAAGGACGATGCATACACATCTCTTTGGAACTCTGGCTGTGAGAATTTGTGTTATCACTTTGGGTTCTGCTCAGATATCATGGGAGACTGTTGGGAACCTGTATATGATGAATCAGGTCTAGAGGGATTGAAGAAAGATCTTCGTAGTACATCAAAAAGGATTCATAATGGCGAAGCCTGTGAGGATTGTAAGAAGTGGATCAATGGTCTACATGATTAACCAAACAAAAATTGAAGTAACAAAAACACTTTTTAACTGGTACCCACAATGACTAAGTTTATTCAGGAGATACAGCACGTGATGCAAAAGGCCGCCTCGTTCTTCGATGACCGCGACTATTTCTATGAGGCGAAAATCATGCGCAATCTTCTTCGAACATGGTATTTCGACTTCAGCATTCGGGAGTTGTGTGAGCAAACATTTCAAATCGGAGCTTACGATCCGGATTACCATTATAGCGTCGAGGGCTGGGAGACGATGGTCGTTGAAATTACTTTGCTTTTAGAAAAACTCGTAGCCAAAAGAAGAACAAATACAATTCGCAATGAACTTCTTACAGTCGTAAGAATGAAGATGATTCGCGAGGAACTACTCGCAACTGCAATGTCCCCTGAGCGCGTGTATTCTATTACCGAGCGGTATGGGGCTTCTGCTGCGTATGAGACGTTTGCTTAGACCGCTGAACATTTCAAAATGTTCAGTCCTCTAAAAAATTGAAAAAGCAACAAGCCCCCTTTTTATTGTATCAAACAAGATGAAGATCTTTATTGTTTACGATAGCACCGGTTTTGTCTGGGAGCGCGCCCACACGTCTTTCGAGTCGGCAGTTGATGTTGTGTCGCACTATATAGAGCAACAGAACAGGCTCATAGTGTTATATGGAGGCTATGAGGAGGATCGTCCAGCCAAGATGGAGAAAGAATTTACCTACAAGGATGAGCAAGGTGGTATTATGGTCGCGCACAACGAAGTAGAAAAGTTCTCCACATTTATCAAAGCACTAACCATTTGATGAAGAAATAACAACCACACGCAGGCACAGAAAAAATTGAAGCTGGCCTGGACCCTGGACCTGGTACTCACTAAAGATGCCTGCCTCATTCAGTATTTATAAGCTCTTCTTTGTTGTCGGCGA
>Ga0209088_10000414_pt1 | contig 31019 bp, 26 predicted proteins | sample S_140625_EF_Meta_FD_187324 | JGI IMG/M metagenome (GOLD analysis project Ga0209088, IMG submission 187324) | Freshwater microbial communities from Lake Simoncouche, Canada to study carbon cycling - S_140625_EF_MetaG (SPAdes) (version 2) | ecosystem: Environmental > Aquatic > Freshwater > Lake ... | reverse complement strand
TAGTACGGCTCTATGGAATCAGGCCCTATCGGGCGGGTCGGTTTGCATACTGATTCTTCTCTATGCATGGGCTGGATATTTTTTCTATTTAGGTTTGAAAGGGGAGGAGGATCCGGAAGGGGCGGTAGCTCTTGGGGGTGGATGGTTTGGGTTGGCAGGATTTACCATCGGGCTCACTCCACTGGTTCAGATGATTCACATTTGGCCTGCCATGGCCTTGGTTTGCATAGGGGTGATTCTTTTTCAAAGAGGAAAAGTAGGGCTGGTCTTGGGTTTTGGTATTCCTTTCCTTCTGTTTCTTGGGTGGATGGCTTGGTTATGGGCATCGACACGAAACCCGGTTGGTATTAACTGGGCGTATCTTATCTCTGAATCTGCCCAATATCCTGGGAATCTGGTCTGGCGGACATATTCCTTTGATATTGAGAAAACCAATGTTTGGCAACGGATCCTGGGATCGGTTGTCCGGGGAGCTTCCTTTTTAATTTCTCAAGGACCTATTCTTTGTGGAGCTACGGTAGCAGGGACTTTGGCTGTTTTTAGTGCTTTGCATAATTTTCGGCGGCCTTCAGCAGCAACGGCTAAACTCCTTTGGCTGGGAGGTGTGGGGGCACTGCTTTTGGCGACTGCCTTTATTGTGAGGGATGAGGCTGGTAAATTTACACCCGTGCCTTTGGTTCTCCTTCCACTGGCCTCTGTCTACGGTGCAGCCGCTCTTTTTATTTTCGTAGATCGTTGGAACCTACAGATCGACCTTCTTGCGAAAATCTTCGTCATCCTTGTTGCTTTATTGGCGAGTGCGCCGATTTTCAGTTTTGTGGTGCAATCAAGCGCTCCACCCTTTGCCTATCCACCCACGTACCCTCCCATTTTTTTGTTTATGCGTTCATGGTTCGAACCGAAAGAGTTTCAGGCCAGTGACCTGCCCGCAGCCGAGGCATGGTACTCGAATCAACCCACCTTGTGGGTGCCTGCTACGAGGGATGATTTGATCAAGATTCATGACAGAGTTACGCCTATTTTCAGTATTCTTTTCACTCCTGCTAGTTCGGATGTGAAGATGTATAGCCAGATGATGGCGGAGAATTCCGAGTGGAGTTCTTGGACAGATGTCATCCGAAGACAGAAGGCGCCTGACCTGCCTCAATCGTTTGTAACCTCCCTTCCGCCCAATAATGAATACTTACTTCTTTCGCTTCAGAAAAGATGGAACTAGTTCTTTGTTAGTTACTTAAGTTATTTTAAATCATTATTTACAAGTTGTTGGCAAGAATTTCGAATAAACACACCATGCAAAGTGTGTTTTGATTGAAAAAAACCATCAAAACACAAGATTTAGTGGATGTCGTTAGGTCTGCCAGGGATTCAGGTCCGTCTGCTGTTATTGGGGGCAACAGTATTTGCCCCGTTGGGGATTTCGTTTGCGCAGATAGAGGGCTCAGCTGGTCAGCAAGGGCCCAAACCTTTTACCGCAACCGTGGCGATCCGCGAGGGCTACGATAGCAATCCCTTGACCCAATCTTATCAAAGTTCAAATGATGTGAATTCCTCGACGTATTCGAGTGTCAATCCATCCCTTGGATATAACTATACGGGACTGCAGGCAGATCTTTCCGCACGTTATGATTTCCAAGGAATCTACTATCCTAGTCTGAATCAGTCCTACGACATTCAGTACAACCAATCCTTCACGGGGCAGTATACCTATGCCTTCGATCCTCGTTTCAGTCTCACTGTGGCCGATAATTTTTCATTCTTTGAGCAACCGATCGGAACAATGTTTAGTGCTGGTTTGGCTCCTGTAACCAACACGCAAGGCAACATCATCAATTTAGGGACAATCAAGGCAGACTACCGGGTAACCGATCGCCTTTCGATGGTGACACGGTGGAACAATCAGGTGGTCAATAGTGACGGGCCAGCCAGTTATAATAACGCGGGTACGATCCAGTCTGGAAGTGCGGCAACTTCCAATTACATGAACAACGGGGCGTTTCAGCAGTTCCGTCTGGATTTCACCCCTGAGACGGTTGGAACATTCTCCATCGACTATCAGTTATTTGACTATCAGAGCGATCAAAGTTACCGAGATAATCAGCAGGTTGCCTTTTCTTTGGGTGCGGATCACACCTTTTTGCCGACCCTTTTCTTTTCGGGTCGAGCAGGAATTCAGTTGAATGATAACTACGGGACGAATGACAATCCAAATAATGTCGGTCCTGGAGGGTTGAATAGTGGAGAGCAGGAGATCGGCGTGTATCCATTTCTATCCTTAAGTTCAACTTGGAATTACGGTCAGCAAAACTCCTTGTCGGCCGGATTTTCAATTCAGATCCAGCAGTCGACTCAGCAGACATCTTCCGATTCAGAATCCTACAACCTGAATTTGAGTTCGGACCATGCTTTTACGGAAAAACTGAAGCTTGTGCAGTCCCTGAATGTCCAGTTGGCTCTTTACACCCCTCAATACGATAAAGAACAAAGCCTTGCGATTTATGGGGGGTATCAGGGAAGCGGTCAGCAAACGGTAGCCAGTTATAATTGTAAGCTCTCCTACGCCTTTTACCCGTACCTTTCGGCTGAGCTGGGATATACATTCAGCACTTACCAGTCCTATTTTGACGAAAATAACTCCAATGGAGGCAGTTATAATCGTAATATCGTTTATATTGGGGTTCGGGGCACCTACTGATTGCGAAACTTTCAGAAGGGAAGTAATCTAAAAGGGTGAGCGATAATAGCGCCCCAGCACCAACTTACGGATATGCGGCCTCAGCGGCCAATGCAGGTGAGGCAACGTTCCATGTCAACGACTTGTGGAGGGTCATTAAGAATCGTTGGCCTACCTCGGTCACGATTTTAATTCTGGTGATGGCGACGGGATTTGTGGTCACAAAACTCCAGCCTAAAATCTATGAATCGTCCGCCGTGTTGCGGGTTGAAAAAGAGAATCGCGACTTGCAGGTTTTCCAAGCCTCTTATGAAGCCTTCGATCCAGTTTTCTTTCAAACCGAGTTTGAACTGATTCAGAGCAAAAAGGTTCTTTATCCCGTTATCACAAAACTCGGGGTAGCAAACCGATTGTGCAAGGTGATGGAGTTGCCGGAGGGCTCGATCAGCGATGATCAGGCCTTTATGATTTTCAGAAAAAGCTACTTGGAGGTTAGACCATTCCGGAACACAAAGTTAATCGAAGTGGTTTGCCAAAGTACCCATCCAGAAGAAGCGGCACTCTATGCGAACGCGATCACCGATGCCTATGAGGAGTTTCGGAGGAGCGAAATCACCGGAAGAAGTGATTCCGGATTAAAAGTTCTTGATGGGGAAGTCCAGAAACAGAAGAAGCTTGTCAGCGAGGCGGCCGCCAAGGTCGAGACCCTGCGGCGGGATATGAAGATTGATGAACTCCCAGGAGCGAGTGCGCAGGTTCAGTCCACCACTCTCTCCGACATGGAAATTCAGAGAAAAGAGACAGCACTGAGCGAAATGCGTTCCGATATGATTTCTCGGAAGGTCCGTCTTGAGAAAGTTGCGGACTTGACGATCGAGCAACTGGAATCGACCTTGCCGGCTCTTCAGTTGGAAGATGCAACCACCGCATCAACCAAACAGCAGTATTTGCAGGCCCTCCAGGTCGTGGCCTCGATGCAGAAACAAGGCTATGGGAAAAAGCATCCCGAAATGCAGGCAGCGATCCGAGCGGTTGCGGAGCGGAGGGATCAGCTAAATAAGCTCGTAAGTGGAATCCGTAGGGCCTTGTCGATTGACCTCAGCGTTGCTCAGGCGCGCGTCGAGAGCTTGGAGAAAGAGGTGAGTGAGCTTCGTTCCCAGTTGCGGGCGGACCGGAGTGATCGTTTGGCTCCCTACAATGAGGCTCGTCGAGATTTCGAAACCCAGAGCCAACTGTTGGAAGTTCTGATGTCCCGTTATAGGCAGCAGTCAGTCGAATCGCGTATTGAAACAAGACCCGTGCAGGTAGTGAATCGAGCGGAGCCGGGAGTTCGCCCGGTAAAACCCAATCTCAAACTGAATCTGGGGCTAAGCATGGTCGTAGGGCTGGTCCTCGGCTTGAGCTTGGCGTTCTTCATTGAGTATTTGGATACAAGTATCAAGACGATGGATGATGTGGAGAGATATCTCGGCATCAGTGTTTTGGCTGTAATTCCGAAGGGAGCGAAGTTTCTTTCCATTGACGATCCGAATTCTCGTTTTACTGAGGGGTATCGGATTCTCTGTGCGAAGTTGAATCTGACAGGGGCTCGCTCTTCCGCTCGCTCTATCACCGTTCTGAGTGGAGGGCCAGGGGAAGGTAAGTCGACCACCACGTTTAACCTTGGGTGGGTTTGTGCTCAGAGTGGCATGAAGGTGCTGATGATTGACGGGGATATTCGCAGGCCCAATCTTCATAACGCTCTTCAGATCGAAAATACCCTTGGTCTCGGGGAGTATTTGGCGGGGCAAGCTTCACTGGATGAACTGATTCAGTCTACCTCGATCCCGAACATGGAAGTTTTAACGGCGGGAAATCTTGGGCCCGAGGATTTGGGTGGATTTAGTCGGTCCAGAATCGCATCCCTTCTCGAAATCTGCCGCCCGAATTACGATGTAATTCTCATCGATTCGCCTCCGGTTCTCGGCATTAGTGATGCTTCCGTCATCAGCCAGGAAGTTGATGTGACACTACTTTTGATCCAGCATCGTCGTTATCCAAGAAACGTTTCCCAAAGGGCCAAACGGGTCATCGAGGATGTGGGGGGGAAGTTGTTTGGGGTCATACTCAATAATGTGAATATTAAGACAGACGATAACTACTATTATTATGCGGGATATTCCACCCAGTATGGTTACAAAAAACGAACGCCTAGAGCTGGATCCTCGCGACAGTCGGCGTCTACAACCGTCCCTGTGGTATCTCCAGATTCAAGCGGAGATGCATTAGGTGTGGTTGAGGTCGAGCCTGTTCCAAATACAGAGTTTGCCCCCAAGGTGACATTTGTGCGCCCTCCGCAGGGGCAGGACCGGTTTTGATGTATCTTATTCGCTCTGTTCTTGCTGTGGCTGTTGTTCTGGTTGGAGCCCAGCGAGTATTTTCACAGTCGATCAATGTGGGAACAGCATCTGAATCGATATTGAACACGAACCAGGTTGTTTTAGGGAATGGATCTTCGGTTCCTGTTCCGGCTCCCCCAGCCGATCCTATGGCTGGTCAAAAGGGAGTCTCCACCCCCGTTCAGACTATCGACACAAGTGATCTGCTCCGTGGGGGTGACACCTTGATCATTCGTTTGACTGGGGTGCCAACCCAGGACCAAGGAATCTTCGAGGTAAAAATCGATGAGAGTGGAAAAATCTCCATGCCTCATATCGGCAGCTTAATGGCAGCTAACACAACAACGGTGGAGTTAAAAAAGCTGATCGAATCCACTTATCTAAAGGAAGAGATCTTCACCAATCCGAATGTTACTGTGGATCTCAAGGAGCAGCGTTTTGTCGACGTAACAGGAGAGGTTCGAATGCCTCAGCGAGTTCCCTACACGAAGGATCTGACTGCACTTGGAGCGGTAGCGGCTTGCGGTGGTTTTACCGATTTTGCAAACCGCAGGCGCGTCCGTTTAACACAAGGGGGGGTGACTCAAGAGTTCAACGCGAAAGAGATTCAAGCTGATCAAGGACGTGATATTAGGCTTAAGCCAAACGACAAGATTCAGGTGGATCGGAGTATTTTCTGAGTCGCAGAATTGGCCTCTTCGGTGGGAGTTTCGATCCCTTTCATCTTGGGCACTTTCTGATAGCTCGAACGGCTATGGAAAAATTCCGTTTAGATGAGGTTGTCTGTCTGCCGTGTGCCCAGTCTCCATTAAAGAACAACCGGCCAATCGCATCTGCCCTAGAGCGGTTGCGCTGGCTAAAGAAGGGTTTGGCAGGGGAGAGGTGGGCAAAAGTTTCATCTTTAGAAGTCGAACGTGCAGGGGCATCCTACTCTGTAGACACGGCCTCGCACTGGCGCGAAAAGAGCCCCAATGCCAAACTATTCTGGATTATGGGTTCAGATCAGTGGAAAGTTTTGCCCCAATGGAAGGAATTCAAAAAACTTGCCCGATGGGTTCACTTTCTTGTGTTTCCTAGGCCGATCCCACCGAAAAGTCGGAAAGGAATTAAAATGAGTCTAATTCCGGCCCGGTTTGATCTTTCGTCGACCCAGATTCGTCATCGATTGAAACAAGGTCTTTCGATTCGCGGAATGGTTCTTCCGCAGATTGAGAAGCTTGTTCAAGAAAGTCGATCCTACCGATGAATCTAGAAGGATTAGAGCTGGCTAAGCTTTGTCGTGAACTTGCTTGCAATAAGAAGGCTCAAGACCCCGTTGTGCTGGATTTACGTAAGGTCGGTGGTCCTGCAGATTTTTTCGTGATCGTTTCTGCTGAGAACGAGCCTCAACTCAAAGCGATTGCTGGGGAGATTGAGCGTGGGGCTGAAGAAGCAGGTAGAAGAGTGTTTCGTGCTAGCGGCCAAGCATCGAGTCAGTGGATGATCCTAGACTACGGAGATGTCTTAGTTCATGTCATGCACTCTGCGCGCAGAAACTTCTATCGATTGGAAAATCTCTGGGGGGATGCGGAGAAGATCTTGAGTTAGGCTGTAAGGCCTTGGGTGCAGTTTACATTTCTTCGAGGGTAGGAATTCCCAAGAGTCCAAGGCCTTCTCGAAGAATGTCCCCGGTAAGACCTACAAGGGTAAGGCGAGATTTCTGAAGGGCAGGGGAGCCAGCTTGTAAGACAGGGCACGCCTCGAAAAACCGATGAAACATCGCAGCTGTTTCGAAAAGATAGCCACAAAGATGGTGAGGCCTACGATCGGAAGCGGCTAAATCAACGATATCTCCAAAACGAAGAAGTTGGCGTGAAAGTTCTTCCTCTGCTGGTTCCTCGAGAATTATGGGATGATCTGGAGAAGCTGGGATGCCTGCTTTTCGAAGAATTGAACGGGAACGAACGTAGGCATTGAGAATATAGGGGGCCGTGTTTCCATCGAAGGCGAGGAGTTTCTCCCAGGTAAACACGTAGTCGAGGTTTCTACCTGGCATTTGGTCGGCATACTTCAAACTGGCAATGCCTAGAAGTTCAGCTTTCGCATCAAGAGCAGCCCCGGATAAGTCCGGACGTTTTTCCTGAAGGATCTTTTTCGCGCGCTCCTTTGCTTCATCCAGAAGATCGACCAGCTTGATGGGGGTTCCATCTCGGCTTTTGAGGGGTTTCCGATCTGGACCGAGGATGGTACCGAACCAGACATGCTCCAGCGCAACATGTTGATTCCATTTTTCGGCGGTGTCGAACAGCCAGCGGAAATGTAACTGTTGCCTTCCATCCGTCACATAAATGATTCGGTTCGCATGAAGGTCCCTGGTGCGGGTGCGGAGAGCGGCAAGATCGGTTGTACCATAGAGAAAGGCACCGTCTGATTTTCTGATTAAAAAGGGTTCTTCGGAGATATTTAGATTTTGAACAACAACAGCCCCTTGACTGATTTCGGCAATCTTGAGGTGTAATAGTTCTTCCACCAGTCCAGGGAGTTCGTTGTGGTAGGCGCTTTCTCCTTTTTCCATATCAAAAGTGATACCTAGGCGGCGATAAATCTCGTGAAAATGCTCGGCTGAACGTTGGCAGAAGTGTTGCCAGTCCTTCGTTCTTTCCTCTTCGCCAGTCTGGAGGGCGGCAAGTTCGGCCCTGGCTTCATCCATCTTTTTTGGATCCGATTCCGCCTGTTCATGTCCCTTTTTATAAAACTCTTCAAGCTGCTGAATCGAACGGTTCGGATCGAGGGGTGGGCGTCCGGCTTCACGGTAGGCGAGAAGAAGTTTTCCAAACTGTGTGCCCCAATCCCCAAGGTGATTGATCCGAATGACCTTGTGGCCGCAACGGCCTAGGAGTCGGGAAAGCGAATCCCCAAGTAAGGTGGAGCGAATGTGTCCTACGTGCATAGCCTTGGCGATGTTGGGTGAGCTGAAATCCAAAACGATGATTTCGGCTTTGGGGGTCTGTTGGATACCAAAAGCTGGATCTTTACGGAGGGTTTCAACGGCTTTTGCAACTGCAACGGGATGGACGCGATAGTTTACAAAGCCGCTTCCAGCTACCTCTGGAGTGTCCCAATCGGACGGTGGCGGGCACTCCTGAGCAAGACGGGAAGCAAGCTCGCGAGGATTGGCTCTAGTCTGCTTAGCAGCCACCATGGGCAGGTGAGTTTGAAAGTGTCCATGGCGAGGGTCGGCGCAAGGTCGCACCCAAGGTCCTGCTCCAATTTGTGGGAAATGAGTTTTTGCCCATCCCTGAATGCGTGTCTCCAGTTCAGATCGTAAAGAAGACATTAGGAGTTCGGGGTCTGGGTAGTCATTTCTAAGGCAGTCACAGGGATGATGTTCTAGGCGGAATGAGGGAGGTAACGCAAGAGCAGGCCTGTGATCCAGTGGGCAATGGAAGTATAAGTCCATGCCCAATCGCTTCCTAGATGGAGCAGGGTTTCACCGAAAGGGAAGGGTCGAAACGTGGACCAGAGTAGCCCTCCAATGAGGAGAGTATTTCCAAGAAGAATTAAGGTTAGGGAGAAAACTCTGCCATAGATCAGGAAGTCGGGTTGACGAGTCGGGAAAAGGTCGAACGTGAAGGCGTAGTGGTACCCCCAAATAGCCCCCCAAAGTCCCAAGAACGGAAGGGGAAACTGTTGTAATTCAGGCCAAACACGGGTTCCTGCAAGCCACAGAATTCCGGCGATCATTGGATAAAAAGGGAAAATATAAGGAGCCAGACTGATCCATGGGGAGACTCGATCGGAGAGAACTTTCCCCCCCTTGGAACTTGCTTGGAGGGAGTGAACCTTGCCACCGCTCATCCATACGGCGAGGGCGTGAGTGAGTTCGTGTCCTAAGACATAAATCCCACGGGGTCTGGGGAGGGCGAAAAATGCAACGCAAGCGAGGGTGAAACCCCCGGTAAAAATCACGGCACCAGCCCAAGGGAAGTCAGGAGTCTGGGTAATGTTCTTGAACAATTTTCCGAAGAAAAGCAGGGTGGCGACAAGTCCCGGCCAAAGAAGAAAAGAAAGTCCAAGGCGGAGCAAGTTCATGGATTGACGCGGGGGAGGGGTTTCGGGCAATGTTTTCCCTTATGGCGAACACTGCTTCTGCTGCAAAACAAGCCCGGGGTGCCTTGCGCCGTCGGGCGGTCAATCGTCTCCTTCTTGATCATGCCCGTACAGCTCAGAAAAAGTTGATCGCCCTCATCACGGCGGGAAAAAAAGACGAAGCTGCTAAGCTCTTTCCGGAACTTCAACGTCGTTTGGATCGCGCTGCTAAGGGGAAAGCGATTCATCGCAACCGCTCGGCACGAATCAAGTCCCGCATCGCTCACAAGCTTCGCTAATTTCATTCACTTCCGCAGATCAGCTGGGCGACCTGAAGCCAAGCGTCGCCTCCAAAATAATCCCGCGCAGCACTCGCTGTTTTCTTTGCTTCGCTCTCCGATTTCCAAAGAGCAAAAACTGTAGATCCGCTCCCACTCATTCGGGCAGCCAAGACACCGGATTGTTTTTCTAGCCACTCACGAGCCGATTGAATCCAAAGAAACTTACTTTCGACGGGGCGCTCCAAATCGTTACGTGGGCGAAGCGTGAGACTTGATCCATCAAGCTGAGTCAGTAAAAGGGGTTGTCCTTCCCGTCCAGGTCCAGGCTGTTTGGCATACTCAGCGTAAGCCTGTGCGGTGGGGGAGGGGAACCCAGGATGGATCAGAAGAGCCCACGGGAGATCGCGTAATGGGACAGGTTCAAGGATCTCCCCCCGACCTGTAGCACGGGCTGCATGAGGCTGAAGAAAGAAGGGGACATCGCTTCCTAACTCTGCACCAACATGGGTCAACTCCTCGTCAGAAAGAGGGGCACCCCATAGCTTGCGCATCAGGAGAAGGGTGGATGCGGCATCGCTGCTTCCGCCTCCGAGGCCAGCCCCTTGGGGGATCTTTTTATCTAGGCGGAGTGCAACGCCTGCGCCTTTGGGTGCATACTTCTGGACTGCTCGAGCGGCGCGAATTACCAGGTTATCCTCCCCTGTGGAAAGGCGGGTATCGCCGTCAATGGATAAAGTGCATTGACCGTCCGTTGTGAGATCCGCCTGTAATGTGTCGAACACGTTAACCCGAACAAAGAAGGTATCGATGGGGTGGTACCCGTCAGGCCGACGATGACCTAAACGAAGGTCGAGGTTGATCTTGGCGTAGGCACGGGTTGTCATCAGGCCGAATTCCCGATTAGATGGAGTAAGTGAAATCCGATCAGATCATCCTCGCGTTGGATGTGGATACGGCCGAAGAGGCTTTGAGTTGGGCGAAGCGCTTTCGCGGAAAGATCGGGACTTTTAAAGTCGGTTTGCAACTTTATCTGCGAAGTGGGGGGGAGGTTTTGCCGGGTCTTCAAAGATTGGGGGTTCCGGTTTTTTTGGATCTTAAGTTTCATGATATTCCGCAAACGGTTGGGCAGGCAGTACGAGCTGTGTCCCACTGGACGCCTCGGTTTCTAACCGTCCATGCCTCGGGAGGAGAGGAGATGATGGTTGCAGCAGCTACCCATGCGGCTAAGGAAACATCTGTTTTGGGGGTAACCTTATTGACGAGTTTAAGTGAAGAGGCCGTCCGAGCGGGTGGCTGGAAGGGCGGGGTAAACGAAACGGTGGGATGTCTTTCTGGATTGGCCCGGAAGGCTGGCCTTTCAGGCGTAGTCTGCAGCCCGTATGAAGCTAGCAAAGAGCGGTCTGCCTGGGGGGTAGCGGCTGAAATCGTTACGCCAGGAGTAAGACCTCCTGGAACTCTGTCCGAAGACCAAGCTCGTTCGAGAAGTGCATCGGAGGCGATCGGCGAAGGCGCGAGTCGGATTGTCGTCGGGCGGCCTATTCTTAAGGCGAGCAATCCCGAGGCTGTCTTGGAATCCATTCTTTCTGGCAGGGGATAGGAACTCTTCGATTGATGAGACTGCATCACATGGAAAATCGAGGGCCAAGGTACAGTCCGCGGGCGACAGGATCGTTGATAAGAAAATCAGCATTCCCCTCGCTTTCAACCTTACCTTCGCAGATGAGATAAGCCCGACTGACAATGGATAGTGTTTCACGGACATTGTGATCGGTGATGAGAACGGCGATGCCTTTTCGACGCATCGTTAGGATGATTTGCTGAATGTCGTACACGGCAAGGGGGTCAACCCCACTGAATGGCTCGTCCAGAAGAAGAACACTGGGTCGTGTAACTAGGCAGCGGGCGATCGCAAGACGACGCTTTTCACCGCCGGATAGTTGGATCGCATGACTCTTGATCAGATTGTCCAAGCCCAACTCAACAAGAAGTTCATGGCAGCGTTCTTTCCGCTCTTGATCTGTAATTGGGAGGGTTTCAAGAATTGCCATTAAATTTTCCTCCACAGTAAGACGACGAAAGATCGACTCCTCTTGTGGAAGATACCCGATTCCGCGCCGTGCACGGCGGTACATGGGCATGCCGGTCACGTCTTCTCCCGAAAAGTGAATCGAACCTGCAGTGGGACGAACCAAGCCGACCAGCATATAGAAACTGGTGGTTTTTCCGGCTCCGTTGGGTCCGAGTAGACCCACGACTTCTCCTGCCTTGATATTTAAATTTACTCCATTGACGACGTTGCGTTCGCCGTAGCGTTTTACCAGACCTTCACAGGAAAGAATGGGTTCCCCCGTCGCGACAGGGGCAGGATGATCGGGAGTGCTCAGGGGGCTTTCTGAAGCATCACCCGGCTTGCCCCCTCCGTCGTCATCTTGTCTTCTTCCGGGTACAGGATGATTTTGTCTGCAAAAACAGTCTTATCCTTGGAGATGACTTTGGGTTGGCGGGTGACCTTTAGTAGAGTCAGCTTCTTGTCGGTCATGTCGTAAAGAGCTTTCTCGCTAGAAGTCTCGCTTGAACCATCTTTTCGTTTGATTACGACATCTTCGCGTGCCTCCAAGGATTCAACGGCATCGTTGTCCGCGAAAAAAACAGTCATTTCTTTGGCGGTCATCTTAAAGCGAGGTTCATCGACCTGAACATTCCCGCGAAATACGCCCTGCTTTTTTCCCATTTTCTTTCCTAAATTCAGATCCAGGGAATCACTTGTGATGGTTGTCGAGTTATTGGTTGTAGAGGTGGTTGACGATGTTGGTGCTGGAGCATCTTCAGCATGAATGCTGGCTGTGAGGATCAGGAGGGGGAGAAAGAGTTTTTTCATGGGGTTGAGTTGGAGAGTACAACGCGAACTCGATTGTACAGGGTTCCGCTGGAATCGGCGACGTTCCAATCAATCCCATTGGAAGAGATCATAAGAGTCGGGCGTTTCACTAGAATTCCGGTATCGGTCGTGAGTCTGTTTTCCTTTCTCCAAAAATCACTACGGGTAGCGGTGATAGTTGTCTCTACTTTTCCATCGGAATTGAAGAGTTCGACATTCAGATCCTCAATTTTCAGCTGATTCGGACTAACTACGGTCGCTCTTTTACCATGAACGACAGCTGTCTTCCTGCCATTGGAGTCGGCTTGAGGGAGAGAAAAGTTCTGAATGACGGATCCTATGGGAAACTCAGGCCCATTACCTGCTGAAACAGGCAGCAGGCTTATCGCAATCAAGAGAAGTGTGAGTGGTTTAGGAGACAGCATAAAGGATTCGGTTGATTTTACGGAAGAGGGGGCCTGCTTGATCAAGCGGAAGCATGCTTTCTTTGTCCGAGAGGGCCTTTTTTGGATTGGGGTGAACTTCGATAAAGAGACCATCGACACCGACAGCAACAGCTGCCCGGGCGAGTGCAGGAATGAAGTGAGATTCCCCGTGGGTGATCGATTCGCCGGTAGGACGTTGGACGGAGTGGGTCGCATCAAAGATCACCTGGTGCCCTTGCTTGCGCATCGTGACCAAACCTCTCATGTCGACGACGAGATCTCCATGTCCAAAGGAAGTTCCACGTTCGGTGATCCAGGCTTTTTTGCACCCCCCGCGTCGAAGTTTTTCCATCACGGCTGAAACAGCCTGAGGTGCGAGGAACTGGCCTTTTTTTACGCTCACTGCTTTTTTTGTTTTGGCGGCAGCCAGAAGTAGGTCCGTTTGACGACAAAGGAATGCTGGGATCTGGAGAATATCGACAACTTTTCCGGCAGCGATGGCTTCTTGGGTAGTATGAACATCGGTCAGAATCGGGACCTTCAGAATCTTGCGAAGGGCAGCCAACTCTTGGAGGCCTTTTTTGAATCCTGGGCCTCGCGGAGAGGACAGAGAAGTTCGGTTTGCCTTGTCGTAACTTGCCTTGAAGACGTAATCCCAACCCAAGGAGTGGGCTAGGTCGCGTAGAGTGCGCCCAATGAGTAGGGAGGTTTGACGTGATTCAAGAACGCAGGGTCCGCCAATGAGGAGAAACTTATTTTTTTTGGGCATGTTTTTGGGCGGCTTGGGCAAAGCCGCGAAAGAGGGGATGGGGAACGTCGGGCTTGGATCTGAACTCGGGATGGAATTGGCATGCAACAAACCAAGGGTGATCGGGTATCTCTACGACTTCGACAAGATCCCCCTTGGGGTGAACTCCACTGATTTTCAGACCAAACTTTTCGAGTGTGGCCCGATGGACATTATTAAACTCATACCGATGCCGATGGCGTTCCTGGATGGATGAAGAGGCGTAGGCCTTCTGGGCAGTTGATCCAGGGGACAACTGACAAAGATAACTTCCCAGCCGCATCGTGGCTCCTTTGGCCCCATTTGCATCTTGGCCGGGGAGAAGTGAAATGACCGCCTCTTTTGAGTTCGGCTCGAATTCGGAGCTGTGGGCCTTTTTCAGACCGGCAACGTTTCGGGCAAATTCGATCACAGCAACCTGCATTCCGAGGCAGAGGCCAAGATAGGGGATCTTCTTTTCTCGGGCGTACTTAGCGGAGGAAATTTTCCCTTCGATCCCGCGCTCTCCGAATCCCCCGGGGACAAGAATTCCATCGATTCCTGAAAGAAATGCATCCGCCCCTTGTTTCTCGATTTCTTCTGCATCCACTTTAACCAAATCGACGCCGACATCCTCTCCCGAAGCTGCATGGAAAAGGGCTTCGGTAACACTTTTATAGGCATCCGGAACTCCCAGATATTTCCCGACCATGGCAATACGTGCGCGATGTTTTGGAGCGATCATGCGCCCAACAAGCTTCTCCCATTCGCGCAAATCTGCAGGAGGGGCCTTGATTCCTAGATGGGCCAAAACCAGCTCATCCAACCTTTCTCGATGAAGCATCAAGGGAACCTCGTAGATGGTGTGTTTCACATCTTGTTCTTCGATCACGGCCTCCACAGACACATTGCAAAAGTTGGAAATCTTTTGGCGAGTTTCATGGTCAACAGGATGTTCACTTCGGCAAACAAGGATTTGGGGCTGGATTCCGATTTCCCGTAGTTTCGCTACGCTTTGCTGGGTTGGTTTGGATTTTAATTCACCTGCCGCTTTTATAAAGGGGACGAGCGTAACGTGAATAAAGAGACAGTGCCCAGGACCTGTTTCCAGTGAAAACTGTCGCAAGGCTTCAAGGAAAGGGAGTCCCTCGATATCACCAGTGGTTCCTCCAATTTCGGTGATCAGGATGTCACAATTCTCATGCTGCCCCATGTGTCTCAGGCGATTTTTAATCTCATCTGTGACGTGGGGGATGACTTGGACAGTTTTCCCTAGGTAGTCCCCCCTTCGTTCCTTTCGCAGGACCTCTTCGTAGACCTGTCCTGCAGTCAGATTGTGGCGCCGAGTCAGATGGCAGGAGGTGAAGCGTTCATAGTGCCCGAGATCAAGGTCGGTTTCCGCCCCATCTTCCAAAACATACACCTCACCATGCTGGTAGGGGCTCATGGTTCCTGGGTCGACATTGAGATAGGGGTCAAACTTCATTAGGCCGACTTTAAGGCCTCTTCGCTCGAGTAGGGTCCCCAAGGCCGCAGCAGTCAGACCCTTCCCGAGGGAACTAATAACTCCGCCTGTGATGAATATGTATTTCATTTCGAGATAGTTGTGGCGAGGTCTGCCAGGGCTCGTTCTGCGCGTGTCACGTCCCCCGGCGTGTCCACACCAACGGATTTGAAGCTAAGCCTCAGGACTTGAATCGCAATCCCGTTCTCCAAGGCTCGCAACTGTTCCAATCGTTCGCGTTTCTCTCCTTCACTGGGAGGGAGTTGGACGATTTTCCTTAGGGTTTCCGGTCGGTAGGCATAGAGACCGACATGTTGATGGGTCCAATGGGGCTGATCAGTCGGGGGAACTAGGCGAGAAAAGCCAAGGGCTTTGCCATCTGGGGTGAAGGAAACTTTAACAATATCTGGATGGTTCACTTCCTCAGGGTTGAGGAGGGGAGTGGCTACGGTGGCCATACCGAATTTCGGGTGAAGTTTACGAATGATTTCGTCGAGAATGATTCCGCGGATCAGTGGTTCGTCCCCCTGAAGATTGAGAATCCAATCGGCTGATTCCTTGGCGCAAGCTTCCGCAACACGATCGGTTCCCGAGGGGTGGTCGGCACGAGTCATAGCCACCTCTGCACCAAAAGCTCGGGCCGTTTGTGCGATCTGTTCGTTATCCGTAGCGATCACTACTTTTTGTAAAAGAGTGGCTTCCTTGGCTCCCTCCCAGACCCATTGAAGGAGAGGTTTTCCTAGGATTGGGGTGAGTGGTTTGCCGGGAAAGCGGGTGGAGGCATGTCGAGCGGGTATGATAGCAATGACGCAAGGAGATTTCATATCGATTTCTTGATTTGCTCAAGAATCCAATCTTTTGCGGAAGGCCAATCGTTGGCGGTAAAGGAGGCTATTTGAACGGAGGCGTCTAGCTCTTCGGGGGGAACCCGAAGATTTAATAAAATCGTTTGGCATCCTGCAGCTTGGCCTGCTTGTACATCGCTTAACCGATTTCCGACCATGAAAGACTTTTTTAGATCAAGGCCGAAAGCGGCAGCAGATTCCTGAAGCATTTTTGGGGAAGGTTTGCGCCGATCGTCATACGGATCTCCCGGAGCTGCGTAGCAGTGCCCGTAATGGGTGAAAACCTTGCCTCCGCCAAGTAGCTCTTCCATTCGGGCATCGACGGAGTGAACCTGCTCTTTTGTGATGAGCCCGCGGCCTACTCCGGACTGGTTGGAGATTATGATCAGAGGAAGTTTCGAGCGACGAAGCTCTGCAATGGCGGAGGAGGCGCCGGGAATGAGTTTTACCTTATTAGGGTCACCCAAGTAGGGGACGTTTTCGATTAACGTGTCGTCGCGGTCGAGGAAGACGGCACTTTTACCCATGATGTCGGGCGGCATTGATAAGTTCCGCACTGGTTACCGTTGCTGTGCCGAGTTTTCCAACAACGATTCCTGCGGCTAAGTTAGCTATTTCTGCTGCAGCTGGGCCGCTTAGGCCTGCGGCGAGACCTGCAGCTAGCAGGGATATTACGGTATCCCCAGCGCCCGATACATCATAGACCTCTTGGGCTCGGCTTGGGATTGCATAAGGCCGGGTATGAGGCTGAAAAAGGATCATTCCGTGTTCGCCCAAAGTAAGAAGCAGGTACCGGCATGACCAGCGAAGGAGAAGTTCTTCGCCAGCTGCAAGCCAATCTTCGGGACGCGATGAATCGGGTTGGCCGATGGCGCCAAATGCTTCCAATCGGTTTGGTTTGACCAAGGTGGCGCCATGCCAATCGAGAGGATTATGGATATTGGGGTCGACCGCTGTCGGAATCCCTTTTTTCTGGGCGGCAGCGAGAAGAGCGTCGACAAAAGCTTGGTCGAACAACCCTTTCCCATAGTCCTCAAGGATCACGGCGTCGCACCGAGGGAGAACATGAAGGGCTTTCTTAAGGACGGCCTCCCGTTCCTTGGGAGTTAGGTGAGCTGGTTCTTCTCGATCAACTCGCACCAATTGCTGTTGCCTTGCCAGAATGCGAGTTTTTAAAATTGTGGGAAATTTGTTGGATCGGCAGATTCCGGAAATTCCGATTTTCCCATGTCGAAGCAGGGCAAGGAGTCTTTGTCCGGCAGGGTCTTGTCCGATTCCTCCGCTTAATTCGGCATGGATTCCAAGTGCGGCAAGATTCCGGCCGACGTTTGCGGCGCCGCCGGGATAGGCTTGTTCTTTTTCGACGTGAACAACAGGAACGGGAGCTTCCGGTGATATGCGGGAAACGCGACCATAGATAAACTCGTCCAGCATCAAGTCCCCGACGACAAGAACTCGCAGTTTGTGAAAGCTAGCTAGGGTTGATTTTAGGCGTCCTAGTGGAAGATGTGTTCTGGCGGAAGAAGCCATGTCGAGATGATGCCGAAACATCGTCTTTTGAGCAACGCTCCCCTGAGTATTTTGATATCTGACCGCGTGACCGATAATATGTGATTCAAGTTATTGATAATCAGTAATATGCAATGCATTAGCTCCGATGTAAAATATTGATAGACAGTAATTTATATGATCGATTTCGGGGAGGTTCAAATAGGCTGATGCAAAATGATGCTTTGGGTAAGTGTGGGTAGGAGTTAGAAATAGACATGCTTTTTGACTACCACATGCATACCCCTTTGTGTGGACATGCCGTTGGGCATCCGAGGGAATATGCGGCAGAGGCAGTCCGAAAAGGGCTGAAAGAAATTGGTTTTTCAGAGCACAACCCCATGCCAGCCAAATTTGATGATTGGAGGATGGATTTGGCGGATTTTCCCGAGTATTTGCGTCTCGTGGAGGAGGCAAGAAGTGAGTTTCCAGAACTCCCGATTCGTTTGGGGTTGGAATGTGATTTTATCCCTGGCAAGGAGGGTTGGATTCGGGAATTGGCTAAAAAAGCAGATTTCGATTATTTCATCGGGGCTGTTCACTACATCACGCCCGATTGGGATGTGGACAATCCGCTTAAGTTAGCCCGATGGAAGGATCAGCCGGTGGAAGAGGTGTGGAAGAAGTACTTTCAAGCCCTGACCCAAGCGGCACAAAGTGGGCTTTTCGATTTTCTGGCTCATCCTGACTTGGTAAAAAAGTTTGGGCATCGGCCCAAAGGGGATTTGCGACCTTATTATCAGGAGACGCTGGATGCGGTCGAAGCTGCGGGGATCGCGATGGAAGTGAGCACGGCAGGTCTTCGAAAAGAGGTGATGGAGATCTATCCGTCGAAAGTCTTTTTGGAAGAGGCATTCAGAAGAAATATTCCAATTCTCATTTCTTCCGATGCGCATGCCCCTCAGGAGGTAGGGTATGAATTTTCTCGGGCGAAAACCTTGGTAAAAGAAGTAGGGTATCGCGAAGTGAGCTGTTTTCGGAAAAAAGAGAGAGTTCGAATCCCCCTAGCGTGAGGCCTCTTACCTGCGCTCAATTTGAGCGCCAAGCGACTTGAGGCGTTCTTCAATTCGGCTGAAACCACGGTCGATCTGAGTAATGTTTCGAATCTCTGATTCACCGTCGGCACATAGGGCCGCAATGAGGAGAGCCATACCCGCCCGAATGTCAGGGCTGGCGAGTTTTGCTCCTCGAAGCTTGTCAGAGCCAAGAATGACGGCCCGATGAGGATCACAGAGGATTATGCGGGCTCCCATTTCGAGAAGACCATCGACAAAGAAAAGGCGAGATTCAAAAAGTTTTTCGTGAATCAGGACCGTTCCCTTGCACTGGGTAGCTGTGACAAGGGCTACCGAGGTCATGTCTGCTGGGAAGCCTGGCCAGGGTGCGTCGGCAATGTGAGGAACCGCTCCTCCAAACTCTTTTTCCACTTCAAGAGACTGTTTTTTGGGGACAAGAATGTCCTGCCCGTGAACTTCCGTGCGGATCCCGAGTCGTCCAAAGGTTTGGAGAATCATCCGCATATTTTGAGGAGCAGTGTTTTTGATCCTTATCTCGCCCCCGGTGACAGCGGCTAGGGCAAGGAAAGATCCTGCTTCTAGGTAGTCGGCACTGATTCGATGCGTGGCGCTTTTGAGGGACTTAACCCCTTCAATTGAAAGGGTGTTTGTTCCAATACCTGAGATCCTTGCACCCATCGAATTTAGAAGGTGGCCCAGGGCCTGAACATGGGGCTCACTCGCAGCGTTATGGAGAACAGTGACTCCGTCTGCCAAAGCAGCTGCGCAGAGACCGTTTTCGGTTGCAGTGACTGAGGCTTCGTCCAGCAGGATGTCAGCCCCCTTGAGTTTTTTTCCTTTGATCTGAATGCCGTCGCGAGTGTTGGTGACCTGTGCACCCAAGGCGGAGAAGATCTGGAGATGGGTATCGAGACGCCGACGACCGATCCGGTCTCCGCCCGGCCGGGGGAGAGTGACTTCACCTGTGCGTGCGAGAAGGGGACCAGCTAAAGTGACAGAACCTCGCAGGCGAGAACCTAGTTCCGGGTGGATAGTGGATTTTGGATTTTGTTTGGCTTGAAGGGTTAAAGTACGGCGAACCTGAGTAGAGTCTGATTCATTAGAGGAGAGTCCTAGTTCAACAAGAATCTCCTCCATCAGACGAACGTCATCGATCTGGGGTATGTTTTGCAGTGTGATGGATTGATCTGTTAAACAGGCGGCGGCCATAAGGGGCATGGCTTCGTTCTTATTTCCTTGAGGCTCGATATCGCCTTGGATCGGTTTTCCTCCGTGGACAAGAAACTTGGATCCATTGGAAGAGCCCATACCCACAAACTGCCCAGATCATCGGGTAAGGGCAATCCTCTGGAATTGATCTTTTGGGGTTTAGTCTTGGGGCTTCTTCCCTATATTAAGAGACTTATGAGGGTTCCTATGCTCGATTTGGTCGCAGAGCATGCTCCGTACCAGACGGAGTTGGAGGCTGCTTTTCAACGTGTTTTGAATAGCGGACGTTTTGTTTTGGGTCCAGAGGTGGAGGCTTTTGAGCGTGAGATTGCCAAATGGATTGGGGTACCTCACGCGATAGGCGTTTCGAATGGATCGGATGCACTTCTCTTGGCACTTCAAGCGGTGGGCGTCGGATCTGGCGATGAGGTAATTTGTCCGACTTACACTTTTTTCGCTACTGCAGGCGCAGTCGCTCGATTGGGGGGTAAACCGATTTTTGTAGATAGTGCTGAGTGTTGCTACAACCTTCGTGCGGATCAGGTGGTTGCCAAGATTGGTCCTAAAACGAAAGCGATCATTGCTGTGCATCTTTTTGGTCAATGTGCTGACATGGATCCGATTTTGGGTGCTGCTCAGAAACATGGTATTCCAGTGATTGAGGATGCAGCGCAGGCTTTAGGGGCGAAAGATAAAGGGCGCCAGGCTGGAACTATGGGAACATTGGGAACGTTCTCTTTTTTTCCGACCAAGAACCTCGGGGCGCTTGGGGAGGGAGGGCTGATCACGACGAAGGATGCCTCACTGGCCGAAAAGATACGAAAACTGCGTGTCCATGGAGCGAAACAGAAATACTTCCATGAAATGATCGGCGGGAATTTCCGCCTTCACGAGCTTCAGGCTGCTTTTTTGCGAGTCAAGTTGAGGCACTTGGACTCAGCCTTAGCAAGAAGACGGCAAAATTCAGCGAAGCTCCTTACGGCTCTGCAGGAGAAGTGGGGTGCAATCATGCCTCTTGAGTCCTGCGTCTGCCAAGGGCAGGGGCAGGTCAGGGATTTTAAACCAGGAACTGTTCTTCTGCCTTTTTCCTGTCAGTCAGGTGAGGGGGGGCAGACTTGGAACCAATTTGTGATTCGGGTAACTGGAAAAGGTAAAAGAGATGCCCTTCGAGAAAAACTGGCTACTGAAGGGATCCAAACTGAAGTATACTATCCTCGAGCTATGCATGAGCAGGATTGTTTTTTGAATGCTGAAAAAAGATTTCCCATAGCCACACTTCTTTCGCAGGAGACCCTAGCGCTTCCACTATCCGAAATTCAGTATGTAGATTCCTAGTTCCGATTTTGATTCTTGATAAAGCTTAGCATTCAAGAGCTTAGCTGAAGTTTCTCGTTTTTCCGAGAAGTGAGTCGGCGGTAGGTAAAGGAGTGGATATGCAAATCCATTGATAGGCAAAAAGACCAGGAAAGAAACTGACTAAGCAGTTGGCTATCGGTTCTAAGATCGAAGTTATCCATTTCGGGAGAGGTAGAAGTCCAAGCGGTGGGGGCAACCCCTTAAGAGAAGTGATAGAAAACATGCTGTCATTCAATAGTTCCTTAAGGGAGTGGCGGGAGAATAGGAATCGATGTGTTTCATCAAGAATACCACGACGCCCATAATTAAGCCTTCCCGTAAAAAGAAAGACTAGACGTAGCGGGAGGAAAGATGTGTTAGGAACCGTGATCAGGAGCATGGGAAGTTGGGGAAACGCAGTTCGGACCTCTCCCAGAAGTTCTCTTTGGCGCCTTCGGTCAAGGTGCTCTAATACATCCAAAAGCAGAATGGCCTCTGTGGGGCCTAATGGGGGTAGTGGTCTGTTTAGGTCATGTGTATGCAGAGTAAGTCTTGGGATTTGATTCGTGTGAATCAATTCGTCTAAAATTGTTACTTGGCAATTTTTCTCTGAAACAAGATATTTACCAATCCAGCCATTTCCGCCTCCAAGATCGATCACTCTTGAGCCTGATTTTATGTGTTTGATTGCTTCGGCATGAGAAGACCCATGCAAGTGAATCTTGGAGACGTATCTGTCATCATCTTTGTTAAGCACATCGAATCTTCTCGCGTAGAAGATTCCAGCATCCGTGCACCATGACTCAAGGCAGCTCCTCAGGCATCCCCAGCAGTATTTCCATCCGTTCACTCGGCAAATCTCCGAACCATAATAAGTCGGTATCCCGATCTCACGAATGGATCCCCCCGCTTTGATGATCTGAATGATGATTTCAGTATCAAAATGAAAGTTATTGGTGTTCAGTTCGAAAGGAATTCTGTTCAGAAGATGGCAATCGTATGCCCGGTATCCTGTATGGAACTCGCTAAGGGAAGTCCCCAGTATGCGATTTTCAAGGGTTGTTACAATTTGGTTGGCGACCCATTTGTAGAATGGCATCCCGCCACTGAGTGCAGAACGACGATTCAGCATTCTGGATCCGAAAACTGCATCCCCCTGTTTTGATATGAGTGGCTGAATCATTTCTGGGAGAAGTTCGGGCGCATATTGGCCATCTCCATGAAGAAGCACGACCTGATCGAAGTTGTTTTGGATTGCGTAACGATATCCAACTTTCTGGTTCCCCCCGTACCCAAGATTGACCGGATTCTTGAGGACTTGGATCGGCCAGGCGTTATTTGGGGGTATCCAAGAGGATGCTAAATCGGAGGTGTGGTCGGTAGAGGCGTCATCCAGAACGAGTACTTGTCCATGCCCTTTCAACTGGGACCACGGAATGCGGGCAAGGACTGACTGGATATGATTTTCCGCTTCATAGGCAACAATAAGAATCAACGTTTTCATGTTTTCTCTTTGTGGGTTAAAAATGCCCCTGCCGTAAATAGTGTTAATAGATAAAGACTAAAATAATAATTCGCGAAGGCCTGTTTGTTGAAGATAAAAAATGCCCAAAGAAGCCAAAATACGAGTTCCAATGCCGCATTTGGGGTTAGCTTATGCTCGTTGAGGATAATTTTGATTCGAAAGAAGAGTCCCAATAGCCATAAAAGAATTGCTGGGATGAACAAATAAACTGGGCCGAATAAGTAACTCAAGCTGTCAGGTCGGAATGGTTGAACGAATTGAAGCCCAAAAGTAGACCAGAAGTAGTCTTTGGGCGCATTGCAAAGCGGCAACAGGTACAGAAGGCCTACTGTCGCTATGCAGATAACCGAACGCCGCTTTTCGTTCCGAAAAAGAATGATCCAGGGAAAGATAAAAGGAATTAGATACTGCTTGGAGGAGATCCATAGTCCGGCAAGGAGAGCTCCAGGTATACGTGTTGAAAGGGCCGCTACTCCCAAAAGAAGGGCCCCACTCAGACCGTCAGACCATCCTTGTTCAAAAATAAACTCAAGACGTGGAAAAAAAAGCGCTAAAAGGGCAATCTTCTTCTCCACTTCTCCTTGGAGACCCAGAAAGAACGCGCTAAGGACGTAAAGAGCGAAGAAAGCAAAACGATAATCTGGAAAAACAAAGTTACCCAGGCACCCAGTCAGGAGTGTGGTGAGCGGGTATGGGAACCCAAACTTGAGGGTGTCTCCTTGAATAAGATCTGGAGCATAAAGATTGGTGTTCGCGCCATAGATATTCGGCATCGAGATTCCGTAGGGGTTACCCCCTTGGGAGAGGTGGGCTGAGGCTGATTCGAAAAAGCTGAAGACATCAATCGCAGGATGTGGGGACGCACGTAGTGTCCAAAGTCCTGCGAAGAACAGCACGCCACAACATGCGGAAAATAATGCTTTTGCGCTACGTCCCGACTGAAACCAGCACAAGATTCCTGTGCTTGCTGCGACAGAACGAAGTCCTAGCCAATAAGGGATATCAGGCTGGGAAGTCGCTTGAAGGTAGTATCCTGGAATTCTTGTGACGGGAAGAGCGAACATTAGAAGCAGTAGAGCCACCAAAAAAAATCTTATAAAAGGTTCGGGAATTTTGTTGTCCAGCTTCCATGGGGCTATTGCGGCAAAGAAGGTGGAAGCCAACAAAAAGAATTTGGAGAGGAGAGAGCCCATGCCGTCACCTAAGAAAACTGCTAATCCGAGGAGACAAGCAGATATCCAAAGATAGGTTTGGGTTTTTTCATCAGAATATCCTGAAGGCCTCTTTACCGAATTTATCTTAAGGGAAGATGCCTTGTTTGTGACCATGCTCTTTCCTAGCCTAATTAGCTGATGAGTAAAAGCTCCCGTACTAAAGAGCCTTGGCTGCAAAAAGGTTTTTTCTTTGTTCTTTTAGCGGTTTTTGGATTTTTCTGGTGTCAAAATGGAGTCTCCAATCAAGAGCTTTTAGCCAACTATGCCAAGGCAAAGGATCTTTGGGACTTGATGGTGACGAACAAAGGTTTTGCTTGGTGGACGCCTAACTATCTTGGGGGAGCCCCCACGGCTCCCATGGCAGGCACTGGGTTGACGATGTTTTGGATGGTTCTTGGGGGAGCCTTCACCAATCCAATCATGGGTTGTAAGTTGCTTGGGTTTCTCGCCCTCGCGGTTTCTGGAATTTTGATGTCCGCCTTTATCCGACGGCTTACTGGTGACGAACGTGCAGGCTGGATTGCTGCCTTCCTTTACGCACTTGGGCCACAGGCGGCCCTCCGTCTTGCTGGAAACGAACATATGCCCGTTATTTTCTCCATGCCTTACCCGCCTCTGATCGGTTGGGGGCTATTAGAAATTGCCACTCGAAGTTCGGGGAGGGGAATCGTGGTTCTTGCCTTATCGGTCGCTGCTATGAGCCTTACTTTCAATAAAATTACGGCCGTATTCGCTCCGGTGGCTTTTGGATTAGCCGTTTGGCTTCACTTCCGATATCCGCACAAAACCATGCCTATGATAAGAGGTTGTCTCCTTGCTGGAGGCATTTTTCTGTTTCTTGGCATTTTCCCTCAACTCCCCGGACTTCGAGAAGCCAGTCGGATGACTCTTTTTTTGACTGACCCGCTACTTGGTTGGCAATCCAGCTTTTCCATCAAAGCTCCGCTCTCCTGGTTTGATCGAGGGGGCCTTTTGATGCAGGGCATGCCCAGTAATTTTACAGTAGATGAGGGTGGTTTTTACCTAGGGATCATTGTCGTCATTGCCACAGCTGTAGCTCTTGAGGTTCGACGGCGGGGTTCGGAATCGAATCTGGATGGCCCTCTCAAGCTCTTCATCGCTCTCTTTCTGCTCGTCCAGTGGTTCAGTTTGGGACCACGAAGTGGATTCGGCGGGATTATGGAGTTTCTTAAATCGGCTCAGGGAATTCAGGACTGGGTTCTGCCCATTTTTTGGATCAGTGCCTTGGGTCCGATTGCTGTTCTTGCGTTGATCTGGCCCAATGGACGATGGAAGTGGCCTACCTTCACGATCGTTTTGCTGGCGTATATGCTTCTTCCAGGCTTTCGCCTCTTCGAGCTAATTCCTTTGGCAGGAACCGTACGTGCTCCTTGGTCGTTCTGGCAGGTCGGCGGAGCCTTTTGTCTTGCAGGGGTTGGGGGACTCGCCGTTACGCGGTTTTGTCCAGGAAAGACGAGGAGTTGGCTACCCGCCGTGGTCATGATTGTTGCTGCACTCGATTTTACACCATACTACGCCAAATTCTTTAAGCCTGGGCTTAGGGTGGGTAATTATGAGGGCTTCCTCCAGGCAGCAGCCTTCCTAAAAAGTCAGCAAAAACCTGGATCGATTTTGCCGCTTTCCGGCCGTTATTTTTACACCCAGTTGCCTCAGTTAACGGGTCGCCCAATCTCCACCGAAGCTTTTCAGGCTTACTTCATGAGCAAAGGGGTTCGAGCGATTCAGGATGCGGGTGGGGCAAGTGCCGAACTTATGAAAGTTTCATTAAGTTTACAGGGCGTCCGTTTTATTCTTTTGGATCGAATGGATGTCGACACTCCTGAGCAACTTCAGGCTGCATTCAAACAGCAGTATCCGACCGTATTTGAAAATCCGTTTTTCACAGTTCTTGAAAACCCCAACTCACTGGCCCCAGGTTTCTTTGCAAAAAACTATGTATCTATCCCTCCTTCTCGATATGAGTATTGCGGAGCCGTTCTAGGGTTGGTTCGCCTTTACTTCCTGCCCGTGGAAGTTCCAGGAATCGAAATGAATGATACGACCTTGGCTGGAATTATGAACCCTGAGAATGGGGAAGTGGAGTTAACTGCCGGATTCCGTGATAAGGAGGGCGAACCTTTCCGCTTATTGGATTCAAGCACTTGTCTTCATGAAGGGCCTAATATTTGGAAGATTTCACCTCAAGGTCAGTCTGGATGGCTCATGTTGACTCAGGCTTGGCATCCCGATTGGCATGTTTTTGCGGATGGGGTAAAGAGCGATCTGCGAAGAATTGCCTTGGCCTTTACGGGCATCCGGATCGGGGAGGGGGTTCGGGAAGTGAGTTTTGTATTTTCTCCTCCACTCTGGGTTTCTCTTTCGCTGGGACTTGGACTGGGAAGCTGGATATGTGTTTTAGGTGGAGTTGCTTATCTGCGTTTTTCAACTTCTTCGACGAATCTGAAAAAGTGGTGGGAGGGGGAGGATCTGGAATTTGATAGCCCGATTCAAGCGAACACCCGAAAAACTATTTCCGTGGTGAAAGAAAAGCATGCTCGTAATGAAAAGCCTGAGAAACCTTTGGTTATTTTGCCTACCTACAATGAGTCGGAGATGATTCAGGCTGCTCTCGACGAAGTCTTGGAAAAAGCCTCCAATGTAGATGTTCTTGTGGTGGACGACGGATCGCCTGACGGAACTGCCAGCAAAGTAAAAACCCATTCGATGTACGGGAAGCGAATTCACATCTTGGAGCGTCCAGGAAAAGCCGGTTTAGGATCTGCCTATCGTGCGGCCTTTCAGTGGGCCTTAAAAATGGGGTACGATGCTGTCGTTGAAATGGATGCCGACCTGTCACACGATCCGGCGGATGTGCCTCGACTTTTGTCGGCATTAAGTGAAGGGGCGGATATGGCAGTTGGGTCGCGTTATTTGAATGGAATACGCATACTCAACTGGCCGCAAAGTCGACTATGGATCAGTACCTTCGGAGGATGGTATGCAAGGAGCTTGACCGGTTTGCCTATGACCGATCCGACTAGTGGCTTTAAAGCGATCCGGCGTCGTGTGTTGGAAGATTTGGATTGGGGGAGATTCACGGCACAGGGGTATGGGTTCCAAGTCGAACTTCACTTCTTTGCATGGCAGGCAGGATTCAAGGTTGTGGAAGTACCCATCGTTTTCACCGAACGACGTCATGGGGATTCGAAGATGTCGACTCCGATTGCGCTTGAGGCAGCAAAAAGGGTCTTTCAACTGGCGATTCGGAGGATTTTTCCATGAAGCAGAGCGAATCGACCCCCCTTGCACAGGGTTGGTCTTGGCCCTTTGATCGCAAGGATTGGGTAGTTGCTGGTGTGGCTTGGTTCGTTTCCCAGGTTGTCTACTGCCTCACAACCCAACCGAACGTCGGCCTGCTTGATTCGGGTGAGTTTTTGACAGCTGCAGTTCATGTTGGGGTGCCTCACCCAACGGGTTATCCCCTATGGACGATTGGAGCTCATATTTTCAAGCTTTTCCCATTTGGAAATGGAGCATGGGAGGTGAATCTGTTTTCCGGATTCTGCACTGCTCTTTCTGTTGGAATCATCGGACTTATTCTTTGCAATTCGATGAGATGGGCGGGGATTCGAGATCGGCTTGCTCAAATCCTTTCCGCCGGTTGGGTTTTGGCTTTGGCTTTTAGTATTTCGATGTGGTCGCAGGCGGTGATCGCGGAGGTTTATGGACTCCACGTTCTAGTCGTCACTCTTTATTTGTGGGTTCTTTACCGTTGGGTTCGGGAACCGGCTTGGACGAATGGTCTCGCATGGTCTGCTTTTTTCTTTGCGTTGGGGATGAGTAATCACCATCTAATGATTGCATTGGCACCTCTCCCTTTACTGGTGATGTTACTGAGACGAAGGGGGCTATTGGCGGAAGGGTTGCTCTACTTAAGTCTTGCAGCTGCAATGGTTTATTGGGGTTTTGGAAGCATTTCCGGCGAACAATCAACCTGGCATTCCTCTATTCGCTTCCTCTACTGCGTCGGTGCCGGATTGATAATTTGGCTGATTGTGAAGAGAAAGCTGACTCATTGGAGGACAGGGGCTCTTGTTCTGCTTGGTGTTGCGGCGGGACTTTCTCCCTATTCATATATGCCACTTGCTTCCGAAACTAATCCACCGATGAATTGGGGTTTCACGAGCACGAAAGAGGGTTTCTTTTATTCGGTGAATCGAAGTCAGTATTCAGGAAAACTTTCGGATCAACTCTTAAAGACAGTAGGAAAAGTGATGGGGGCAACTCCACCTGAATTGCTCCAGCCTCCTGCTCCCCCTCCAGGGACTCCTCCCCCTCCATCCTTCCGTGAAACTTTGGGAAAATTTTCCCAACTCTATTGGCGGAAGATCGTTGCAAACTTTAGCCCCTTGGCAATTTTGGCGCTTGTCGCAGCAGTCGGTTTTCTTGGGGCTCTTCCTGCGCCGGTTCGCTCTTGGATACAAGTCGTTGCCTTAGGTTTTATTCTGGCCGGTTTTCTCCAACCTGCGTTTGATCAGGCAGGGGCAGATGAGGCTGCCTGGCTGCTTTACATGCCTTACTTAGGTTTTTCGCACGCTTTTTTCGTTTTACTTGCTGGTCTGGGGTCAGGACTTGCTCTCGAGCGCTGGACGAAGAATTCGGGAGTCGGATATGGAGCTGCACTTCTTTTGGCGGGTGGAATTACTGTATTTAGCTTACGCCAGAATCTGACATTTTGCAGTCAGCGTGAGCACTGGTTCGGCTGGATGTATGGGCGAGATATGTTGGCAGACTTGCCTAAAGACAGTTTCGTTTTTGGCGGCACCGATCCGGGGCGCTTTGTCCCAACCTACATGATCTTATCAGAGAGCTTTGAATCAAAGAAACATAAGAGAGATCCCAATTTTGACCGGCGGGATCTCTACATCATTACTCAGAATGCTTTGGCAGATGCTTTCTATAATCAGTATATCCGAAATCACTACTCGACGGAGAGGCCTTCTCCTCGCGGCTGGGTAGATAAGTGGCTTGGGCGTGACAAACATTTTCCGCAAGCGCCTCTCGTTCTTCCTCGCCAAGAGGATATTATGGCCATTTATCAGGACGCAATAGAAAGGCGACAACATGATCTATCCGCCCCGGATCCAAACTCGGACCCGACCGTTCTGAATTCGATGGTGGGGGAGTGGATCTGGCAACGAAATAAAGACCAACGTCATTTCTTTGTCGAAGAGAGTTTTCCTATGGAATGGTCTTATCCGAATGCAGTTCCTCATGGTTTGTGTTACGAAATTAAAAAGGACCCAGTCCCTATCTTAACCCCTGACCAGGTGGAGGGGGACATGAAGTATTGGAGAGAATACATTGATCATCTTAAGAAAGATCCACGATTTGAGGACGATATCGATGCACAACGGTCATTTTCAAAACTAAGGAATACAGGAGGCAACATCTATAAGTGGAGAAAAATGCCCGATGCTGCAGAGAAAGCTTATCGCCAAGCCTTGGAGCTTTGGCCTGGTAATACTGAAACTCTCAACAACTTCTCCGACCTGCTCATGCAGCAGAAAAGGGCTCCTGAGCTGAGGGATATCCTGGAGAGGGCATCGAAGGCAGACCCTAATAACGGGTTGCTGACGATGCTCTTGTCTAATTGTGAGAGGCGTATTGGCTTAGGAAAAGAGATCGATGCGTTGGAGCGGCAGTGGAAGGAATCACCAACAGACCCAAAGCTATTCCAGCAGCTTCTCGTAAAATATTCTGAAGATGGGAATCTCGTGAAGGCCGACCCCCTTGTAGTTCAAGGAGCTTCACTCTTCTCAACCAATGCCGAGATCCTACGGGACATCGTAAACTACTACGCCGTACAGAGTCGTGTGCCTGCGGCAATCGAATACGGGAAGAGACTCGAAAAGCTTTCTCCGGAAGATGGTGATCTAAAGTTGGGGATGGCCAAGTTTTATATGGCGATTGGAAATAGATCAGAGTTCTACCGATACTTAAAAGACGCTATTCGATTCGGCGGGTTGCCGATGAGAGAGAAAATTGCTTCTGAAGGCATGTTCCAGAATATTCAAGGCGAACCTGAGTTTCAGTCCTCGTTGCGACCACCGCAATAGGGGCAGTAAATTATTTTTTGGCTGGAGCAGGCGGGGGAGTGGCAGAATCGACAGGCAAAGCAAGCAAGCCTGCTTCATTCCAAGGATTGGTCATTGCGGCAAGTTCTTTGCGTTTGGCGGCAACTTCATCCGTGGTGATAGGGCTGGCGTTATTTCCCCAATCACTCCGGATATAGGTCAGAATTGCTGAGATCTGCTCATCCTTGAGTGGAACGGGCGCCCCATCACCCCAAGCCGGCATGTTGTTGTTGTATAGGTTGCCATTCACAGTGATTGGCCCTGCTATGCCTTTATGAAGAATCGAAATGAGCCTGTTCTTGGAACCCGTGACCCACTCGGATCCCGCCAAAGGAGGGTAAACGCCTGCTTGGCCTAGTCCGCTTGTTTGGTGGCACTGTGCACAGTTTGCGGTGAAGAGGCGTTTGCCGATCACTTTAGGGTCGGGTGGGACGACGGGTCCCGTATTAACTGGACCCCAGGTAATTTGGCTTGGGTCAAAGACATCCCCGCGAAAACCGCCGCTATAGAAAAACAGGTAACCCCCCGCCCAGAACGAAAGGATTACACCAAGACCTAGAAGCCATCCAGGTATGGGTGCATGACGTTCGGCTGGTGCTTGGGAAACAGAAGGTAGTTCTGATGGGTTCATTTGAGTGGTGCCTCCGGCAACGGATAATCAGTGCGTAGAGATTGTAGATAGGCAACTAGAGCCTTGGCTTGGTAGCTCGGCAATAATTGATTCCAATCCTGAGTTGGGAGTGAAAGGGCATCTTTTTCAAGGATCGGTCCGGCAACGCGGGAGTCGAACAGCCAAGGGTGAGGTGGGCAGGTTGAGTTATGATTTCGCTGGCGCGGGTTGTACAGATGCATCAGTAAATCCTTCGACTCGGGCATCCTTAGTCCGATATTTGAAAGATCGGAACCTATTCGGGATTGGCCGATCAGAGCGGGTTCTCGGAACAAATAGTCGCGAGGCACGCTACGTCTTGGACCCCAACCCCGATTCAGATCTGCAGAACCTGAAGGTCCTCGGACAGAAAGGGAATGGCATTCGAGACAACCTTCGCTCGCAAAAACACGTGCTCCTGTCTGGGCGAGGCCTGAAGGCACAGGTGGGGTCGGATAGTTGGTTTCTTCGTTGAGAATGGGTTCCATTTTACCGACTTGGAAGAAGCCGAGGGCGACTTGTCCGACCCAAGTAAAAAGAAGGGCAAGAAAGACGAGAACGAGAGCTTGG
>Ga0209088_10000413_pt1 | contig 31053 bp, 28 predicted proteins | sample S_140625_EF_Meta_FD_187324 | JGI IMG/M metagenome (GOLD analysis project Ga0209088, IMG submission 187324) | Freshwater microbial communities from Lake Simoncouche, Canada to study carbon cycling - S_140625_EF_MetaG (SPAdes) (version 2) | ecosystem: Environmental > Aquatic > Freshwater > Lake ... | reverse complement strand
GATGAGCTCATGCACATACCTTACAAGTCCACTATTGGTCAGATGATCTGAGATGTGAATGCCCCTGCGCCCCAAGGTGATGTATGCCAGATAGGCACCGGCTTCACGGATGAGATAGCGATAGCGTGAATTCTCCAGAGTATTTGGCCCCGTCTGCGTTGGTGAGCAGGTAGCAACAGCACCTAAATCATTTGCCATAGTCATTGCTCGCTGGCAGTGATAGGCATCAGTTGCAATGATGACGTTATAAATCTTTCGTGCTCGCATCTCTTTGATATATGCCTGTGTTTGGCTCAATGTATCTCGACCAACAGGAAGTGCAATCACTTTGCTCTTTGCAATCCCATGATGCGTCAACCAATACTTTCCTGCAGCAGCTTCTGTCGTGCGATCTCCTGGAGCGCCAGCTCCCACAGTAATCATCAGTGGTGCATATCCTTTATCTTTAATGCGCTTTGCCTCTACTAACCGCGCAAGCAACACTTCCCCCGGTGCACCGTCTAGTTGCGCAGCACCGGGCACCACAATGACTTCAGCTGATGTGCGAAAGTGTGGGTTCTTTGCAGCATTCCATGTCACAAAGAGTGCATAGGTTGGAATGATGACAATGACTGCAAGCACCAATGAAATCACACGACGAATTAACTTAAACATCAACCACCCGAGAACATATCTTCAACATCGAGGGTAATCATTTCATCGGGATCATTAAGCCAGCCATCTGGCAGAGTTGGCGGGCGGCCACTGCTTGTGCGACCACGTGGTTTATCTCCGATTTCAACGGGATATGGCTGATCATCGAGTTGATCAAGGAGTGAACGAAGTTCTGTCAGTGAACCCACCATTCCAAATTGGCGACGCAGCTCTGAATGAACACTAAATCCCTTGAGATACCAGGCCATATGTTTACGCAGATCGCGACATCCACGATCTTCAGATTCAAAGTAATCCACGATGAGTTCGCCATGGCGGAACATCACTTCGCGCACTTCATGCAAAGTAGGTAATACGCGCTTATCTCCACCGTTAAATGCATCCACCAAGTCCGCAAATAACCATGGACGCCCGAGGCATCCGCGGCCCACAACAACACCAGCACACCCTGTTTGGCGCACCATCTCAACACCATCGGCACCCGACCAGATATCACCATTACCAAGGACAGGAACTCCCGTTGGTTTCAGGTGCTCCACTAGATTTTTAATTGCAGACCAATCTGCTTTACCTTCATACATCTGCTGCGCAGTTCGCGCATGCAGTGCAACCCATGCAACGCCAAGGTCGGCAGCAGACTTTGCCGCCTCTAAATATGTGTGGTGATCTGTATCAATACCGATACGCATCTTGACGGTGACAGGAATTCCATATGGCTTTGCATTCTCTACTGCAGCTTTGACAATCTCACGGAAGAGATTGCGCTTAAACGGTAGCGCTGCTCCCCCACCTTTACGTGTCACCTTAGGAACAGGGCAACCAAAGTTCATATCGATGTGATCTGCTAAATTTTCGCGACCAATCATCTTTACTGCTTCACCCATGTGGTGAGGATCAACGCTATACAGCTGCACAGATCGTGGCCACTCACCAGCGCCAGGTTCGATCATGCGCAGCGTTTCAGGAATTCGTTCTAGTAGTGCGCGAGCAGTCACCATCTCAGAGACAAAGAGACCAGCGCCTTGTTCGCGGCAGAGCATGCGAAAAGCAGCATTGGTGATTCCTGCCATCGGTGCAAGCACCACAGGAGGGTCTACTAGATGGACTCCATCTTTGAGCGGGAGTTGAAGCGGATCTAGCAGCCGAGTAGACGTGGCGCTAGCCATGCTTCTACCTGATCAATTCCAATGCGCTCTTGCGCCATAGTGTCGCGATCGCGAATGGTCACTGCTTGATCTTCTAGTGTTTCAAAGTCGATAGTGATGCAATACGGAGTTCCGATTTCATCTTGGCGACGATAGCGACGACCAATAGCACCTGAATCATCGAAATCAATGTTCCAGTTCTTACGCAGTTGAGCCGCAAGATCGCGCGCCTTTGGTGAAAGATCAGCATTACGAGAAAGTGGGAGAACTGCAGCCTTCACAGGAGCTAAGCGGTGATCAAACTTCATCACAGCACGCTTTTCCATCTCACCCTTTGCATTAGGTGCTTCATCTTCTGTGTAGGCATCCATCATAAATGTGAGAGTGCAACGATCTACTCCTGCTGCAGGTTCGATCACAAAGGGAGTCCAGCGTTCATTCTTCTCTTGATCAAAGTAAGACAAGTCCTTACCGGAAGCAGCTGAGTGAGCCTTCAAGTCAAAGTCTGTGCGGTTTGCAATACCTTCGAGCTCGCCCCATTCGGTTCCATTAAATTCAAACTTATATTCAATATCTGCTGTGCGCTTTGAGTAGTGCGATAACTTCTCTTTTGGATGATCATAGATACGAAGGCGATCAGGATTGATTCCAAGATCTGTATACCAAGCCATGCGTGTATCAATCCAATATTGATGCCACTCTTCATCAGTTCCAGGAACTACGAAGAACTCCATCTCCATCTGCTCGAATTCACGAGTACGAAAGATGAAGTTTCCTGGAGTAATTTCATTACGGAAAGATTTACCAATCTGGCCAATACCAAAGGGTGGCTTCTTTCGTGATGTTGTCATCACTTGATCAAAGTTAATAAAGATTCCTTGCGCAGTCTCTGGGCGAAGGTAGGCAAGACCTGATTCATCTTCGACGGGTCCAAGGAATGTCTTAAGAAGACCTGAGAACTGCTTCGGTGTTGTGAATTGGCCTTTATTGCCGCAAGCGGGGCAGTTCACATCTGCAAGAGATGCTGGCGCCTTTCCATGCTTAGCTTCATATGCTTCCTCTAAGTGGTCTGCGCGATAGCGCTTATGGCATGAAGTACATTCGGTAAGAGGATCGCTAAATGTTGCAACGTGACCTGATGCTTCCCAGACTTCGCGAGCCAAGATTACTGATGAGTCGATACCGACAACATCGTCGCGACCCATCACCATGGATTTCCACCATTGGCGCTTCACATTATTTTTAAGTTCCACACCGAGTGGGCCGTAATCCCAGGATGCGCGAAGGCCTCCATAAATTTCTGATGAGGGGAATACAAATCCACGACGCTTCGAGAGCGAAACGATATTTTCTAGACGGTCTACGGCCATTTCAAATCTCCATCCGGCTGGCTGTCGGCGAATAACAACGGTCGTTGCAATCGTGGTCTTAGTTTATCTCGTAGGCCCCAGGTTCATCAATTGCGCGCGCGAGTAATGGGATTGCCTCGAGCTTTGTGCGCATCGCACTCAAGGCGCGGCGATAAGAGCCAACATTTTCCCAGCGAGTGACAAGTGCCCAGAGATTGGAATCATCGAGATTCTGGCCAAATTCACCATCGATAAATCCAGCACAGGATGCAAGTGCTTCAAAGGCAGCACTCACATCTTTCTCAAAGGCAGCACTTTCAGCCAATTGCACTTCAAAGCGGGCGATAGCAATCATGAGAGAACAGTAATGCCGTTATCCTTACCTCATGAACCTAGCCATTGCCTTCGCAGCAATCACCGTGCTTGCGACAACTTTCGGTGGCTATGTCGCTCTCAAATCTTCCGATCGATTCCACCTCGTTCTAGGACTTTCTGCCGGTCTGCTTCTAGGACTTGTGGGATTTGATTTGCTGCCGGAAGTCTTTTCGATGAACACAGCTAGCGTCGGTGGAATTCGCTCAGTCTCACTTGCCATCCTGATTGGCTTCTTATCACTTCACATCATTGAAGGAATATTCGGTAGCCACGAACCTGCTGAATCAGATTACGGTCATGATCACGAACACCACAACATCGCAGGCTCTCTCGGTGCACTGGCTATGGGTGGCCATGTATTTCTAGACGGTATTGGTTTAGGCGTTGCATTCAAGGTGAGTAACTCACTTGGGTATGCAGTATTTATTGCAGTTCTTGTCCACGCATTTAGCGATGGCCTCAACACAGTCTCTCTCATGGTCAAGAGCGGTCATTGGACTAAGACCAGTTACATGCTTCTTGGTATTGATGCAGTAGCCCGCATTGGTGGAGCAGCGGTGGGAACATACCTCGTGCTCAACGACTCGATGCTCGCGCTCTACTTAGCGCTCTTCTCAGGTTTTGTTATCTATCTTGCAACTTCTCATATCTTGCCTGAAGCACATTCACGTCACTCATCCCGCTGGACATTCTTTGCAACAATCTGCGGCGTATTTATTATGTGGGGCGTTGTAGCTTCCCTTTAAGCGCTTCCAAACCGTCTTTCGCGCTCTGAATAAATCTCAATCGCTTTCCACAATAACTTTGGCGTCATATCTGGCCACAGAACATCCATAAATACGAATTCAGCATAAGAAGATTGCCATGGCAAGAAGTTGCTGGTGCGCTGCTCCCCTGATGATCGCAGGAACATATCAACATCGCGCATCTTGGGTGAATACAAGTACTTCTCTAAAGTCTTCTCATTAATTGAATCAGCCTTCACCTTGCCGCGCTTGACATCACGTGCAAGCTCAGTTGCAGCATCAACAATCTCGGCACGACCTCCGTAGTTCACACACATATTGAGCGTGAGCTTCTTATTCTTCTTAGTGAGTTCTTCTGCCTCTTCAAGCTCAGATATCACTGACTTCCATAGCTTTTGTGGGCGCCCTAACCAATTGATTTTCACACCCATCTCATTGAGGCGATCACGACGGGTGCGCAGCATCTCGCGGCTATAGCCCATCAGGAACTTCACCTCTTCAGGGCTGCGCTTCCAATTCTCTGTGGAGAATGCGTAGGCACTTACCTCTTTCACGCCAAATTCAATACAAGCTTCAACGAGATCAAAGAGAACTTTCTCTCCTGCTTGATGGCCCGCAGTGCGTGGCAATCCGCGCTCTTTCGCCCATCGCCCATTGCCATCCATCACAATTGCGATGTGCTGAGGAATCTCAATCTTCTTAGCCATTAGTTACTAGTTAAGCCCTCTCGACCATCGGCAGACTTCGCAGTCCGCGTTCAAGGTGCCATTGTAGGTAAGCAGTTACCAAACCACTAGCCTCTCGGCGATGGCGATGTTCGCTCTTTACAGCCACATCCCAATCTCCCACAAGAAGTGCTTGCATCAGCGATAGCGCCTCAGGTGATGCAGTTGCTGATGCCGATGGCCTGCAATCCATACAGACAGATCCACCACCGACTAATGAGAAGTAACGGTGAGGTCCGGCCTTTTCACAGCGAGAGCATGCAGTCATGGAAGGTTCATACCCACCAATAGAAAGTGATCGTAGTAAGAATGCATCGAGCACAAGTGATGAATCGTAACGATTATCAGCAAGTGCCTTCATTCCGCCAACTACTAATTGAAATTCTTGAGGGGCTGGCTCTTGCTCCTGCTGTGTAAAGCGCTCTGCTGTTTCAAGAATTGCATGCGCAATAGTCCAGCGCTGGTAATCCTCTGTTAGTGCTTCACCGTAATTCATAATTGCTTCGACCTGTGTGATGGTGTCGAAAGTCTTACCCGAATGCATCTGAATATCGACATGGCTACCGGGCTCAAGGCGCGCACCAAATTTAGACATTGTGCGACGAACACCCTTTGCCACACCACGAATGCGACCGTGATCTTTTGTCAGCAGAGTGATGATGCGATCTGCTTCACCAAGCTTTTGTGTGCGAAGAATGATTGCCTCATCACGATAGAGCTTTGATTGATGAGCAGACATACTGCGTACGATAGTTAGCGAATAGCGCGATTGATTGCAGACACGACCGCTTTGAGAGAAGCAGTCGTTGTATTAGGGTCGATTCCGACTCCCCAGAAGACATCTCCTGCGATTGCGCACTCCAGATAGGCAGCAGCGGATGCATCTCCACCTGAGGAGAGTGCATGCTCACTGAAGTCCAGAACGCGAACATCAACGCCGTAGTTCTGCAAGATGTGACAGAACGCTGCAATCGGTCCATTACCTGTTCCAGCCAACTCAATTGCTTCACCGCGATCTGTCATCTTGACGGTGAGCTGAACATCTTCACCCATTACAGAAACTTGTGACATTCCCTTAAGACGGAATCTTCCCCACGGAGCAGAATCTGTTGGCAAGTACTCATCTTCAAAGATGTGCCACAACTGCTCTGCAGTAACTTCGCCACCTTCATCATCAGTCTTCGCTTGGACAATCTTTGAGAATTCAATTTGATGGCGACGAGGAAGATCTAGTGAATGCTCATTCTTCATCAAGTAGGCAACCCCGCCCTTACCTGACTGTGAATTCACGCGGATCACAGCTTCGTAGGAGCGACCAATATCTTTTGGATCGATAGGTAAATATGGAACAGCCCATGTGTGGTCATCAACATGCTTTCCTGCAGCCTTTGCATCACGCTCGAGATGTTCAAAGCCCTTCTTAATCGCATCTTGGTGTGAACCAGAAAACGCTGTAAAGACAAGGTCTCCCCCATAGGGATGGCGCTCAGGAACACGTAATTGATTGCCGTATTCAACGGTGCGACGAACCTCATCGATATCGCTGAAATCAATATGAGGATCAATGCCGTGAGAGACCATATTCATTCCAAGGGTGACAAGACAGACATTTCCTGTGCGCTCACCATTGCCGAATAACGTTCCTTCAATGCGATCTGCACCCGCTAAGTATCCAAGCTCTGCTGCTGCAACACCTGTTCCACGATCATTATGTGGGTGGAGTGAAACAATCACGCTCTCACGATTGGTGAGATTGCGACACATCCACTCAATCGAATCTGCATAGACATTCGGTGTTGCCATCTCAACCGTTGCAGGAAGGTTCATAATCGTCTTCCACTGTGGAGTTGGCTTCCACACATCATTGACTGCATTACATACCTCAACAGCAAATTCGAGCTCTGTGCCGGTATATGACTCAGGTGAATATTCGAAAGAAACCTTAGTCTCAGGAACTGTCGACATTAATTCAAGACAGAGCGCAGCAGCATCTGTTGCAATCTTTTTGATGCCATCTTTATCAAGGCCAAAGACAACGCGGCGCTGCAAAGTAGAAGTTGAGTTATAGAGGTGAACGATCGCCTGCTTTGAACCCTTGATTGATTCATAGGTGCGACGGATGAGCGGCTCGCGAGCCTGAGTCAGCACCTGGATGATGACATCATCGGGAATCAAGCCTTCATCAATGATTTTGCGGACAAAGTCGAAATCAGTCTGAGATGCTGAAGGAAAACCCACTTCAATCTCTTTATAACCCATCGCAACAAGTAACTTAAACATCGCAAGCTTGCGGGGTGTATCCATTGGGTCAATGAGCGCTTGGTTGCCATCGCGAAGATCGACTGAGCACCACTGTGGTGCCTTGGTCATCTTCTTACTGGGCCATGTGCGATCTTCAAGCTCAACGGGGATAAACGGTGAGTAGCGATGCACCGGCATCTTGGAAGGTTTTTGCTTTGGAAAATTCATTTCACGTGCTCCTTAGTTGTTTGGTAATCCGAGGGTGTTTACCGGCAACACCAAACTCCGCAGCGAGGAGACCGGTTGTTAGGCCTCGCTACGGCGGATAAGGAGGAGTCCGCGGAGCTTCATAAGGGGTTAAGGATAACGCGTAAAGGGTTACTGAATCAAGGTGGAGGCAAATATCTGCCAAGCAAGGGCAGATTTAGCAACCAATGAGAGCGTGATGTAGGTCTTCTCGCCTCGCAAGTATTCAGACCATTTACCAACCTTCTTATATTGAAGGTACTGAACAACGGCAAATGTATTAAAGAGTACGAAGAGCGAGATAACGATTCCATAGACAAAAGCTGGAGCCTTTGTATCTCCTGGTCCACCAATTGCAAAGATATAGAAGACGAGAGCAAGCCATGGAACGATTCCTGCAATACATCCGAAGATGAATGGAAGCCATCCGCCATTACCTGGCTCTTCATACTTCTCTTGCAACCACCCAAAGAGAATCATTGAAGCATTCACTCCAAAGATTGAGACGATGGCAGCAACATCAGAGATTCCGCAGATCTGCGCAATGAGAACAATCATCACTGACGAACTAATCGAGTATTCAACCCAACGGAAGTAGTTGCGATGAGCTGCAAGTCCTGCGCTATAACGCGCAAAGAACTTCGGGCTAATAACAAGGAAGTGGAAGAAGGCAGATAGACCCAAGAAAATTGCAACTGCCAAACCAACTGGCGTATTGAGAAGTGTGACAGGTTCTGCAAAGACGCTTCCTGGAGGCCCTGCCATATAGCGAGCCACGATCGGTAGCGAGAAATCATTTGCGAGGATGAGAACAACAACCATTTGTGCAAGGTGGAAGAGACCTGCAATGAGGTTGTAGCGACGAATAGATGCTGCGTTTATCTCTTTAGCCATGTATTTAGGGTACCTACAGGCTGAAGAAATTAGGTGTTACAGAACTGGTAAATAACGATCTAATTCATAGGCGCTGACCTGGCGGCGATAGTCCTGCCACTCAGAGCGCTTATTGCGAAGGAAATAATCAAATACATGCTCACCCAGTGTCTCGCGCACAAGTTCACTCTTCTCCATCACAAGAATCGCTTCTTCAAGGTTGGATGGAAGAAGGGCGGTATCACTCGATGGCTCAAGAACATATTTGCCTTCAATTCCCTTAAGCCCTGCAGCTAACATCACCGCATAGGCAAGGTATGGATTACATGCAGAATCTGGTGAGCGGAATTCAATACGTGTTGAGTTCTCTTTATTGGGCTTATACATAGGAATACGAACTAGTGCGCCACGATCGTTATGGCCCCAGTTGATAATCGATGGAGCTTCTCCCCCACCTTGTAGGCGCTTATAAGAGTTAACCCATTGATTAGTCACGGCTGTAATTTCTGCAGCATGCTTCAAGATGCCTGCAATAAATTGGCGACCCACAGTTGAGAGATTGAGTTCTGCACTGGAATCATAGAAAGCATTCTTCTCACCATCAAAGAGTGAGACGTGGGTATGCATTCCAGAGCCAGGATGATCGGTAAATGGCTTGGGCATAAAGGATGCAAAGAATCCTTGGTTCAGAGCAACTTCTTTAATCACATGGCGAAATGTCATGATGTTATCTGCAGTGCTTAAGGCATCGGCATATCGCAGATCAATCTCTTGTTGACCAGGGGCACCTTCATGGTGGCTAAATTCAACGGAGACGCCCATTGCTTCTAACAGCGTAATTGCCTGACGACGGAAGTCATGGCCCACAACAGCGGGTGTGTGATCGAAGTAGCCACCTTGATCAACGGGAACAGGTGCCACACCTTTTTCAGGTTCTGCCTTAAAGAGGAAGAATTCAATTTCAGGATGGGTGTAACAGGTGTATCCCATCTTGGCTGCCTTATCTAAGGTGCGACGAAGAACATTGCGCGGATCTGCAGGAGATGCCTCACCACTTGGCAGAGTGATGTCGCAGAACATACGCGCAGCACCTTGTGCTTCAGCGCGCCATGGCAAGATGGTAAATGTTGCAGGATCTGGCTTTGCCAACATATCGGATTCAAATTCGCGAGCAAATCCTTCAATCGCAGAACCATCAAAACCGATTCCTTCTTCAAAGGCATTCTCAAGTTCAGCAGGAGCAATAGCAACAGATTTCAACGTTCCCAAAATGTCGGTAAACCACAGACGGATAAAGCGAATATCGCGCTCTTCGATGGTGCGAAGGACGAACTCTTGCTGCTTGCTGATGTTCTCACTTGGGGACATGTGGGCCATCGTGCCAAAGGCAAGTTACGGCAGTGTTACAAAATTAGAGCTCGCGCCACTTACTTGTCATAGGCAGGCGTCGATCCTTACCGAAGGCACGCTTAGAGACCTTGGTGCCAGGTGGATATTGGCGGCGCTTATATTCAGCCCTATCGACCATCGCGATCACGCGCATCACAAGTTCCTTATCAAATCCTGCAGCAATCAACGCATCGCGCCCTAAATCATCATCAACATATGCCTTCAAGACTTTATCCAACACTGCATATTCTGGAAGTGAATCAGAATCCTTTTGGCCAGGACGAAGTTCAGCAGATGGCTCCTTTGTAATGGAGCGTTCAGGAATCGGTGGAACTTCTCCCGCATCCTTTGCCACCTGATTGCGCCAGCGAGCAAGTGCCCACACATCTGTCTTATAAATATCCTTAATCGGTGCATAGCCACCGACAGCATCTCCATAGAGTGTGGAGTAGCCGCAGGCAAGCTCTGATTTATTTCCTGTGGCAAGAACGAGATGGCCATAATGATTAGAAAGGCCCATCAGCGTTGTGCCTCGCACGCGAGCTTGCAGATTCTCTTCGGCAAGACCGGTGAGCTCCATCTGTCCGCCGAATGCATCGACCATATTCTGGATCTTAATAATGCGAAATCCAAGGCCGGTGTTGGCAGCCATCAATTGTGCATCTTCAACCGAATGATCGGATGAATACTTGCTGGGCATCCCAACCCCATGAACTTTATCTGGACCAAGGGCATCGATTGCAAGTGCTGCAACGAGTGCTGAATCAATGCCGCCTGAGAGGCCAACGAGTACAGATGTGAATCCATTCTTGGTTACATAATCGCGAAGACCCACAACGATGGCCTTCCACATCTCTTCTTCATCACCGAGGCGATGGGCAATGCCAGGAATAGATGGCTTTGCAATCTCCACAGAGTCTTCAGAGATGATGACATCAGGAGTTGATGTTCCGGGTTTCACATCAACATCGACAATCATCACACCATCTTCAAATTGAGGAGCGCGAGCAATAACTGCGCCATCAGAATTCACAACAATGCTGTCGCCATCAAAGACCAGATCATCTTGGCCACCTGTCATATTGACATAGGCAAGAGGTGCTTGAGCCTCGCGAGCGCGCTTGGTAACCAGCGCAAGGCGCACATCATCCTTCGCTCTCTCATAAGGAGAACCATTGGGAACAATGACGAGTCCTGGTGTGCGCTCTGCCAGCTGTGCAGTAATTCCCCCATCGATCCAGAGGTCTTCACAGATTGCGATACCGACATCAACGCCATGGATGCGCACCACAAGGGTGGAATCTCCTGCTACGAAATTACGGAACTCATCGAAGACTCCGTAATTAGGCAAGTGGCACTTTGCATAACGCGCCTTGACCTGCCCGCCTGCAATGACTGCCACCATATTCTGTGGCTTGCCATCGACCTGATCGAGGTAACCCACGATGGAGACGATCTTCTTATCTAATCTGGATGCGAGCGCTGTCAGTGCGCTCTTACTCGCCACCTGAAATGAGGGGCGCAGGGCTAAATCTTCCACCGGATAACCGGTCAGCACCATCTCAGGAAAGATTGCGATATGCGCACCTGCAGCTACTGCTTGATCGACAGATTGCGTAATCAGCGCAGCGTTACCCGCAAGGTCTGCGACCGTGGGGTTTATTTGAGCCAGCGCCAAACGCAACTTCATAGTTCAAGAGTATCGGGAGTAGCATTGGCTGGAAGACCCGGGGACCTCGCATGAGGCTTCGAGGCAAGGAGTAGAAAATATGAGCACATCAACGACCCTCTATGGCGGTGCATCCCATCGTCGCGTGACCATCCTTGACCTGCGCGCTGCCAAAGAGCGCGGTGAGAAATGGGCGATGCTCACAAGCTATGAGCAGATGACGGCATCGATCTTTGATGAGGCAGGCATCCCCGTCCTTCTTGTGGGCGATAGCGCAGGCAATAATTTTCTCGGGGAAGAGAACACCATCCCTGTCACAGTCGATGACTTGATTCCACTGACCCGCGCCGTTGTGCGTGGATCCACTCGCGCCCTTGTCATTGCAGACCTTCCCTTTGGTTCCTATGAAGCATTTGCAGAACTCGCACTTGCCACCTCCACTCGATTTTTTAAAGAGGCCGGTGCGATGGGAGTGAAGCTAGAAGGTGCTCACCTTGCTACCGTTGAAAAGCTCACATCCGTCGGCATTCCTGTCATGGGCCATCTAGGCCTTACCCCGCAATCTCTTCACCAATTAGGTGGCTATCGCGTGCAGGGCAGAGATGATGCAGATGTGATTTTCGATGCGGCGCTCGCCCTAGAAAAAGCTGGGGCTTTTGCCATTGTTCTGGAACTCGTTCCAGCAGAACTTGCCGCCCGCATTACTGCAGCCCTTTCTATTCCCACCATCGGAATCGGTGCAGGAAGTGCGTGCGATGCCCAGGTACTTGTCTGGACAGATATGGCAGGGCTGACTGCCAATCCTCCCAAGCTTGCCAAGGCATATCGCAATCTACGTAAAGAACTCTTCGATGCCAGCCAAGAGTTTGCTCTCGAGGTTCGTTCTGGTGCATTTCCTTCCGAAAAGGAAACATTTCACTAGTCTTTGCAGGTGGCTAAGTTTGCAATCGACCTGACTCCCCTAAAAAAGTACCCAGATTTTCGTAATCTCTGGACTGCAGGACTGATTTCCTACTTTGGATCGATGATTACCTATGTTGCGATGCCCTTTCAACTCAAAGAGCTCACCGGTTCCTACCTTGCAGTAGGACTCCTGGGTGTTGTTGAGATCGTTCCACTGATCATCTTTGGTCTCTATGGCGGCGTTCTTGCAGACTCCGTCGATCGCAAGAAGATGGTCTGGGCAACCGAGGCCGGCGCCCTCATCTTGGTCCTAGTACTTCTTGGCAACTCTCTCCTTGGCAGCCCGACAACTCTTGCCATCTATCTTGTTGCAGCTCTCTTTGCCGTCGTCGATGGTCTGCAACGCCCATCCATGGATGCGATGTTGCCCCGGCTTGTCAGCCATGAAGATCTGCCGGCGGCAAGTGCTCTCTTAAGTTTGCGCTGGCAGTTGGGTGTCATTGTGGGACCCACCATCGGCGGAATCATCTTCTCAACGATGTCAGTCAGTGCAGGTTTCATCGTTGATATCGCAACATACGTTCTATCACTTCTCTTTCTTGCACGGGTGCGCTCTATCCCTCCTTCAAAGGAGGCTGAAAAGCCATCTCTGGCAGCGTTATTTGATGGCGTTAAATATGCATTGAAACGCCAAGATTTATTAGGTACATACATCATCGATCTTGCTGCAATGACACTTGCAATGCCGATGGCGCTCTATCCATTCTGGGCAGATGAGTTACATGCACCCTGGGCACTCGGATTTTTCTATGCAGCCATCACTGTCGGATCTGTCATTGTCACTTTGACTTCTGGGTGGACTCGCACCTATCGCTATCACGGTCGCGCCGTCATCCTGGCTGCGATGGGATGGGGACTTGCCATTGCAGCTGCCGGCCTGAGCCACTCACTGATTCTTGTTCTCCTCTTTCTCACCATCGCCGGGGCATCGGATATGGTCAGCGCCCTCTTCCGGGGAAATATTTGGAACCAGACCATCCCCGATAATTTCCGTGGTCGTCTTGCAGGAATCGAATTACTTTCCTATTCCGTTGGCCCCTTGGCCGGCCAACTTCGCGCAGCTTCTATGGCCGCTGCTACTACCTTGTCGATCTCGGTAACTTCTGGAGGGTTGATGTGTGTCGTTGTGGTCGCATTTTTGGCAATTTTCTTACCGAAAATGTGGAAATACGACGTCCAAACCAACGAATTCGCCGTTCGAGAGCGGGAAATTCGTAAAAATCGGGAGATTTCTTAACTCTTGCATTAAAAACTTAACATTTTTGGGAAAATTCACCGAAATTCGGGAGAAAAATAGTTAGCAAAATTGCGAAAGAGCATAGAAAAATTAAATAAATAATTAGCGACACGCAGTGCAATTTTTCTCACAATGTAGTGGTAATTCTTTCCATATTCAGTCACACTTATCCACGAAACAGGTTTGGGTGACGGATCCGAACCCTTCCGATTAGGAGATAAACACATGGCTGCAGCTAAGAAATCTGCTCCAAAGAAGCGCAAGAAGGCAGCTGCACCAGCAGCACCTAAGAAGCGTCGTAAGAAGGCTGCTGCAACAGCAGCACCAAAGAAGCGTCGCAAGAAGGCAGCTGCTAAGAAGGCTGCTCCAAAGCGTCGTAAGAAGGCAGCTGCAAAGAAGGCAGCTCCAAAGCGTCGTAAGAAGGCAGCTGCAAAGAAGGCTGCTCCAAAGCGTCGTAAGAAGGCAGCTGCAAAGAAGGCTGCTCCAAAGCGTCGTAAGAAGGCAGCAGCTAAGAAGGCTGCTCCAAAGCGTCGTAAGAAGGCAGCAGCTAAGAAGGCTGCTCCAAAGCGCCGCCGTCGTAAGAAGGCAGCAGCTCCAGCAGCTGCTCCAAAGCGCCGCCGTCGCAAGAAGGCAGCAGCTAAGTAATTCATTACTTATAAAAAACCCCGCCAGGCAACTGGCGGGGTTTTTTATTGCTTACAAATAATTCGTCAGCTGATTAATCCTTATAGCTAATCCTCCAGCGGATTCTCTTTCAAGGAATCACTTACCCGTTCGAAAATCTCTGCCAATACCTTCTGATCTTCCTTAGTCAGGTGATCAAGAAATCTGCCTCGCACGCTATCGACATGATCGGGGGCAGCGGCCACAATCGCCTTCCAACCCTTGGCTGTCATCACAGCGAAGTAACCACGTTTATCGATGGGGCAGGCTTCGCGTTTAACCCAGCCAGCTTTCTCCATCACCTTAATTCTGTGTGATAGGCGCGAGCGAGAGAGCATCGCAACATCTGCCAATTCACTCATGCGCATTCGACGTTCTGGGGCATCGCTGAGTTGTGCCAAGACTTCATAATCTGCCATCGAGAGTTCATGGTGATCGAGGTCGTAATCCAGGGCCTCTAGTAGGCGCCGGCTAGCGATGATGTAGCGGCGCCAAGCCTTCATTTCGGCAGGGTTTAACCAGCGTGGTGTTGTAGCGTTTTGCCCTGCCATGCATGAAAGTGTACGGCAGAAGTAGAATATGTTGAACTTTCAACTACTTATCTCTATGCGAATTGGATGACATGAGCCTCACATCAGGAATCGATAGCGCCTCCCTCGACCCGTTGGTCCGCCCGCAAGATGATCTCTTTCGCCACTACAACGGCGTCTGGGTCCGCGAGTATGAAATGCCGGCCGACCGCTCCAGCGATGGAATCTTTCGCAAACTCCATGACGAGGCTGAAGAACAGGTCCGCCAGATTATTGAGACATCACGTGGTGTAGGTGAAGCCCAGAAGATTGGCGATCTCTATAAATCATTTATGGATACCGCTGCCATCAAGGCTCGTGGCATCTCACCGATTGTCGATGACTTAGCTGCCATCGATGGCATCACCAACTTAGATGAATTCATCACCGTGATGGCCCGCCTCGAGATGCGCGGCATTGGTGGAATCTTTGGAGCAGCTATCTATCCCGATGCGATGGATTCCAATACCAATATCCTCTATATCGGCCAAGGTGGTCTCTCACTTCCTGATGAGTCCTACTACCGTGAAGAGCAGTTCGCCTCCATCCGCACAGCATTCCTGGACCACGTTGCAAAGATGTGTGCTCTGGTGGGTATTGCAGATGGTGCAGATGTTGCAAAGAAGATTCTGACTCTTGAGACAGAGATTGCCACCCACCACTGGGACCAAGTTAAAGATCGCGATGCAACCCTGACCTATAACAAGTACTCACGAGCTGAGCTTGAAAGCCTTGCCCCACACTTCTTATTCGACACCTGGGCCAGCAATGCCAAGGTGCCAGCCAAAGCCTTTGAAAGCTTGGTCGTCTGCGAACCATCCTTCTTTGAATCTGTCTCTGCCATGTTTGCACGCTTTGATGCCCACCGGGATGCATGGGTGGCTTGGCTCAAACTCAACTTGGTATCTGCGAGCGCCGCATTTCTTACTGACGACATCGTCCAGCAGAACTTCGAGTTCTATGCAAAGACCCTCTCTGGCACACCGCAAATCCGTGATCGCTGGAAGCGTGGCGTCTCAGTAACACAAGGTGCACTAGGGGAAGCCATCGGCAAGGTCTATGTTGAAAAGCACTTCCCTGCTCGCGCCAAGGAAGAGATGAAGGTCTTGGTCGATTATCTCCTTGAGGCATATCGCTTAAGTATTCTCGAGCTGCCATGGATGTCAGATGCCACCAAGCAGAAGGCGTTGGAGAAGTTAAAGAAGTTCACTCCCAAGATTGGCTATCCCGATAAGTGGCGTGATTACTCAACTCTTGAAATCTCAGCCGATGATTTGATTGGTAACCTCTGGCGTATTGCAGAGTTTGACCATGCCTACGCCATTGCAAAGATTGGAGCCCCTGTCGATCGCGATGAGTGGCATATGACCCCTCAGACAGTGAATGCCTATTACAACCCACTGGCTAATGAGATCGTCTTTCCTGCTGCCATCTTGCAGCCACCGTTCTTTGACTTAGATGCTGAGATGGCTGCCAACTACGGTGGTATCGGAGCCACTATCGGCCATGAAATCGGCCATGGCTTTGATGATCAAGGCTCTAAATACGATGGAGATGGCAATATGGTCGATTGGTGGAGTGATGTTGACCGCGCAAAGTTTGAAGAGCTCACCAGCGTGCTCGTTGCGCAATTTGATGCGCTCTCACCTGAGAGCACACCTGATATCCACGTTAATGGCGCCTTCACATTAGGTGAGAACATCGGTGACTTAGGTGGCCTTGCAATCGCCTATAAGGCCTATCAATTGGCCCTCAAGGGCGCACAAAGCCCTGTGATTGATGGCTTTACAGGCGACCAACGCTTCTTCCTCTCCTATGCGCACTCATGGCGCAATAAGAACCGCCCTGAAGAGGTGCGCCGCCGCATCGCAATCGACCCACACTCCCCCGATGAGTTCCGTTGCAACCAGATTGTCCGCAATGTCCAGGAGTTCTATGACGCATTCAGTGTGAGCGAAAAAGATGAACTCTGGCTAGCGCCTTCCGAGCGCGTTCGGATTTGGTAAAGGTAGGATTTCGACCATGAAAAAACTTTCTCGTAAGCAGTGGATCATCATCGCTGTCGTGGTCCTTATCGGTGGAGCAATCCTTCGCTCGGCAACAAATGGCGGATCTGATCTTCCAGCAGATAAGTCAACATTGGTCCAAGAAGAAGCACCTGTTGCAACGATCGCCTTCGATGCTCCACTAGATCTTGGTGGCGGCGTCTTTGTGACCGTTTCATCTCCTTCACGTTTCTCACCAACGACCTTTATGACAAACATTGATCAGAAGCCAAAGACTTCAAACTCATTTGATGTCATCATCAAAAATGGTGGCAAGACCGACCTTGATTTCACTACTGTCTCATTGCAGGCAGCATCTGGTGCCAATGTCTGCTTCGATGTCTTGGGAGATCTCGATATCAACGGCGCTCCAACTGAACCACTGAAAGCTGGGGCTGAAGTTACCTACAAGTATGGCGTTGGTTGCCAAGCACCTGTTGGAGATCCTTTGACTCTGACAGTGCGCATCGGCGGCGTTAAGGTGCAAGTAGATGGAAAGCTTGCATAAACTTTTTTAACGACTAACTATTTAAAAATAAGAGAGCCCCGGCCAAGTGGCCGGGGCTTTCTTATTGCCTTCTAATCTTCTGGATTAATCTTCTGGGAAATGGCAGGCAATACGATGGCTTGGATCTTTACCGATCTGCATCAGCTCTGGAACTTGCGTGCGGCACTTATCCTGGGCCTTCCAGCAGCGAGTATTAAATACACAGCCTGCGGGTGGATTTACTGGGCTTGGAAGATCTCCCTGCAAGATGATGCGCTCACGCTTTCGACCCTTAATTGGATCTGCAACAGGAACTGCTGACAGAAGCGCCTTTGTGTATGGGTGGCGAGGATGGGTAAAGAGATCGACCTTCTCTGCCTCCTCCATTACCTTGCCGAGATACATCACAATCACGCGATCTGAGATGTGTTGAACGACAGAGAGATCGTGAGCCACAAAGATATATGCCATATTAAATTCATCTTGGAGATCTTCAAGAAGGTTAACGACCTGAGCTTGAATAGAAACATCCAGTGCTGATACTGGCTCATCGGCAACGATCAGCTTTGGCTTGAGCGCAATCGCCCGAGCAACACCAATACGTTGACGTTGTCCGCCAGAGAACTCATGTGGATAGCGGTTGATATGTTCTGGGTTAAGTCCCACGCGAGCCATCAAACGCTGAACTTCAGCCTCCACTCCGCCGGCGGGTGTGATGCCTTGAATTTCAAATGCTGCACCAATCAACGTTCCCACAGTGTGGCGAGGGTTAAGGGATGCAAAAGGATCTTGGAAGATCATCTGCATCTGAGAACGCAGTGGCTTCATCTGCTTTGGTTTCAAGTGCGTAATGTCTTGACCTTCAAAGGTGATCTTTCCACCCGTTGGTTCATACAACTTCAAGATGGTGCGACCTGCAGTGGTCTTTCCGCATCCTGATTCGCCCACGAGTCCGATGGTCTGACCTGGATAGATTTCAAGGTCGATGCCATCGACAGCCTTAACGGTGCCCTTAACCTTTGAAAATGCACCACCTGTGGTTGTGGGAAAGTGCTTCTTCAAGCCCTCAATTTTGAGAAGAGGCTCAGTCATTAGATGCCACCACTTTCTTTACGGGCTTTCACAAGTTCTGCCTCAGTCAAGTGGCAGCGTGAGAAGTGGTCAGTAGTTTTTGTATCCAGAGTGGGAGCAGTAGTGGCGCAGAGATTATTTGCAACGCGATCAGAGAATGAACAACGTGCACGGAATGAACATCCACGAGGCAAGTTGATCAGTGATGGTGGCTGTCCAGGGATTGCAACCAAGCGCTTGGAATCGAGTTCACCGATCTTTGGAATCGAGTTAAGCAGGCCGATGGAGTAAGGATGATCTGGACGATAGTAAATATCTTCAGCGCTACCACTTTCAACAATCTTTCCTGCATACATCACATTTACGCGATCTGCGACCTCAGCAACAACTCCTAGATCGTGAGTGATCAAGATAAGAGCCATATTGAACTCTTTCTGCATCTCACGGATGAGCTGCAAGATCTGAGACTGCACAGTCACATCGAGTGCTGTCGTTGGCTCATCTGCAATAAGAAGAGAAGGATTGTTAATAAGAGCCATAGCAATCATCACGCGCTGGCGCATGCCACCTGAGAATTGATGAGGGAACTCATCAACGCGCTTTGATGCATCGGGAATTCCAACAAGATCAAGCATCTCGATAGCGCGCTTCTTACCTGCTGCCTTATCGCCTTCGTTATAGAGAGACCAGGCTTCAATGAGCTGATTACCGATGGAGTAGTAAGGGTGCAGAGCTGACATCGGATCTTGGAAGATCATCGACATTGCCTTACCGCGAAGCTTGCGCACTACTTCAGCATCTGCTGAAATCACATCGACGGGGCCAGATTCAAGATTGAGAAAGGCTTGGCCAGTGATCTGTGTGCGCTTTCGATCATGTAGACCCATGACTGCAAGGGATGTCACAGATTTACCAGAACCTGATTCACCCACAACAGCAAGGGTCTCACCACGAGCCACAGTAAATGAGATGTCATTGGATGCTTGCACAAGTCCATCTTCAGTAGGGAATGCGACGTTGAGGTTCTTTACCTCAAGAAAAGGCTTTAAAGTCATGAAGCAACTCGTACTCGTGGATCGATATATGCATACAAGATATCGACCAGCAAGTTGGCAACAATCACAAAGACTGCAGCCAAGATCGTCGTTGCAAGAATTGTGGGAAGATCGTAATCACGCAATACAGCGCGAATAGAGAGTCGACCTAAACCTGGCAAGTTGAAGATGCCCTCGGTGATGATTGCTCCTCCTAGTAACCCTGCAAAATCAAGTCCTGCCAAAGTGATGATGGGAGCAAGGGCAGCGCGCAGTGTGTGTTTACGGAGGATGTCTCTCTCATTCAGACCCTTTGCACGCGCTGTGCGAATGTAATCCTCTGTTGAAGTCTCAATCACATTAGAGCGAGTAAAACGTGTGTAGGTGGCTGCATAGAGAAGTGCCAGAACGATCCACGGGAAGATAAAGGTTCTAAACCACGCAACAGGATCTTCAAGCGGTGAGACCCAGCGCCCCATCTCTATCGGGTTGATGAGATTAAATTTAAGGGCCACAAAGAGCAGAATCAAAATTCCTGAAATAAATGTGGGCAGCGATGTTCCAATAAGAACGAAGGCTGTCGCTGCTCGATCTTGCCATTCATTCTTCCTACGAGCCGCCAGGATTCCAAGGCTCACACCAACTGAGAGCCATAGAACAAACGCTCCGACCGCTAGCGAGAGAGTGACAGGGAATGCTTCTGCAACAAGAGTTGTCACACATTCGTGGCGGTTATATGAATATCCAAATGCTGGCGCTGGGCAGTGGAAAGCTGCTGCACCTTCACCAAAGTCGCGTCCAACAAAGAGTCCTTTAACAAAGCGCCCGTATTGCACCTGCACAGGGACATCAAGTCCGAGGCGATGACGGTTAGCTTCAATCACTGGGGCAGAACATGCCTTACCGCAAGTGAGCGCTGCAGGGTCCATAGGAAGGACTGCAAAGATGCCAAAGACGGACATGCTCACGAGAGTGATGACTAAGAAAGTCGCACTCAATCGACGAGCCAAGTACTTCAACATCGTAAAACTCCTAAAAATAGCCTTCAATGAAAATTGTGTGATTTCGTGGAGTTGCGGGCGGCTTCATTAATGAAACCGCCCGCAACTGTAACGAATTGCTAACTAACTTTCGTTAATTAGTTCTTTACGTACATACCACCGAAGCCGAAGTTACCTTGTGGCTCCCAGTAGTAAACGCCGCCGACCTTAGAGCCCCAAACTTCCTGGCCCTTAGAGAAGACAGGACGGATGATCCAGTACTGATCCATAACGTACTGGCTCAGTTCTTGCCATCCCTTTGCCTGCTTAGCGCGGTTTGTTTCAACCTTAGTTGCATCAGACTTCTTCTTGAATGCTGCGTATGCAGGATCATCCCAGTTCTGTGACAAGTTAAATCCGCCCTCTTTAGTAAAGAGTTCAGGAATAACTGTTGATGCATTTGCCCAGTCAGCTCCCCAACCAGCAGATGAAATGTCATTCTGCTTGTCGCGGTTCTGAACTGTTGAGTAGTACTGACCTGAAGGAATGAAGTTGAACTTGATATTGATTCCAGCTGCCTTGAGAGCATCGCCGATCAAGACCGCAGCCTTCTGGTTAGTTGCTGTGTTAGAGATATCCCAAACGATTCCCTTATCTGCAGCTGTCGCACGTGAGTAAGCATCTGGACATGATGTCTTTGCCTTCTCAAGTAGTGATGCTGAATAAGTTGGGTTACCGGTGATCTTCCAGTTTGGATCGTGGATATTTCCAGTTGTCTTCTTGTAGTCAAGACCAAGAACTGGCTTTACAGGGTTATCTCCTGGGTCGCCGTAGAACTCACGTCCACCTGAAAGGTCGATGAGAGCCTGGGTATTGATTGCAAAGAAGACAGCCTTACGAACATCGAGGCAGTCCATGTGACCCTTCTTGACGTTCATTGCTGCATAGCGAACGTATGGATCGTAGACGTTAAAGCGCTGGTCCTTCTTGGTTGGATCTGCGAAGAATGCGCGGAGGTTTGCTGGCTGGAGAGCATCAAGTGATGCAGTGTTAGGGATCTGATCTTCAAGCATGATCTGATCGCGAACATCTTCAGCTAGACCGAAACGTACAACGATGTTATCTGGGTATGGAGTACGGACTGTATCTGATGACTTCTTCCAAGCAGCGTTGCGCTCGAGCTCGAGCTGATCGCCGATCTTGTATGAAGAAATCTTGTATGGACCGTTTGAGAATGGACGAAGGTCGTACTTATCGCCTGTGTCCTTAGAAGCCTTCACTGGAGCACCTGCTGGGTAAGTAAGTGCATAGTTGAAGTCTGCGAATGAGCGGTTCAAGTTAAAGGTAATTGTGTTACCTGAACATGTAACAGCCTTATCGAATGCAGCCTGACCGGTCTTCTTGTATGGACCCTTGTAGACAGATGATCCATCCGCTTCGGTTGGAATATCAAGTGCCTGAACGAGGTACTGAGGACCGTCTGTGATGACATCAGATGCGAATGGACGTGAAACGCCGTACTTCACATCAGCACAGGTGACAGGTGATCCATCTTCCCATGTGACGCCAGCACGAAGTGTGAACTTCCATGTCTTAGCTGCATTTGATGGCACACCGGTGTTTGTTGCAAGGTCTGCAACAAGTGATGAGCCTGCTGAACCTGCTACTGGCTTGTATGAAACCAAATTGCGGTAGAGGTATGAGTTCAAGAACGCAATGTCGCGACCTGTGTAAACACGGGCTGGGTCAATGTGATCGAACTGCTCAGCATTGGTAATAAAGTACAAAGTGCCACCAGTAACTGGCTTTTCAGCAGCGTTTGCACTTGAGCCTGATGCAACTGTTACTCCAACAGCAAGTGCGATTGCAGCTGTTGAGGCAAGGATGCGTCGGCTAGTTTTCAAACCGGACATATGTCCTCCTTGTAGAAGCGTTTCTGAATCACGGGTCGTGAACCAGAGCTGAAACTTCATTAAGAGAAACTCGCGAGATATCTCTTCACTGAAGCTTCTTCCCGTATTGCTACGGAAAATCCCATATTGCTATGGAAATCTAGGGTCTATCTGCCTGCCTTCGGATCGAGCGCATCGCGCACGGCATCACCGAGCAAGTTGAGAGCAAGAACGATTGCAATCAAAATGGTGCATGGAATAAGAAGATATGCAGGGTCTTCGCGCCAATAGGCGATCGCATCAGAGAGCACCAGGCCAAAGGTGGATGCAGGTGCCTGCACGCCAACGCCTAAGAATGAGAAGGTCGCCTCTGCTGCGATATATCCAGGCAATGAGAGTGAGATAAAGACGATTGCTGTTGGCCATAAGTTAGGCAGAAGCTCTTTAACAATAATACGCCAGCTCGATGCACCCATCGCTTGAGCTGCCATAACAAAGTCGCGTTCGCGAAGTGACATGGTTTGAGAACGGATGAGTCGATAGAAACCAGTCCAACCAAAGAAGACGAGGAAGATCACGAGAACCAATATTCGCGCTGCATTTTCATGCGCAATTCCCGCTGCCTCCACGCGTTGAACAAGCGGAAGTGAGAGAGCGATAATCATAAAAGTACCGGGGAATGAGAGAAGGAAATCTGCAAATCGTCCGATAGTGGCATCAACTCTGCCCTTGAAGTAACCGGTTGCAATTCCGATCAGCATACCGATTGCGATTGATGCAACGGTTGAGATAATTGCAACGAGGAATGAAAGTTGTGAACCATAGAGAAGAAGTGCGAAGACATCGCGACCAACGCCAGGTTCAACTCCGAGCGGGTGCGCCCAAGAGATTCCACCCATAGCTCCGATTGGCATTGCAAACTCATTGAGAGTGCCGTCATAAATAGAATGGTTATCCACGCCAAATAAGCGTGTGATTACTGGAGCAAGTGCTGAAACACTTAAGAAGAAGATTGTTGCGCTGCCGGCATAGATACCAACCTTGTTGCGCTTAAAGCGACCCCATGCAATCTGCTTCGGGGTGCGCTGAACTATCTCTTGTGACTCTTCAGAGTTCACCTCTTCATTGAGTACAACGGCAGCCAATTACTTAACCCCTTTGAACAGATAAATTTCCAAATGTGATGCCACGGCCTTACCCGTGAGTACTGAAAGGTAGTCGCATGCAGGCTAAAAAGAAACCCCAAATGTCCTAATTCACCCCATTTTGGAGTGGTCGTTACCGACTCGTTATAGGGCGATAGCCGCAGCCCTCTTCATCGCAAGAAAGAGTGGGATGGAGAGGAAGCAGCCGATAAACATCGCAATCACCCATGCCGTTGCAAGATCTGCACCCAGCATCAGCCCTGTGATGGCGGGCCCAAGGACTCCAGAGACTGACCATTGCAAACTCATCCATGCATTGGCACGGCCGCGAATATGTTCAGGAGCAAGTTCATTTGCAAGAGTTGGAATTGTGGGAGCTTGAATCATTTCACCGATCGCAAAAATAAATTGGCTCAAAGAAAGTGCGATGCCAGATGCAAAAAGTGGCAGATAAGGGGTGATGCCAACAAAGACCCACGAGAGCGCCCAGACCAATCCCACGGCAATCAGCGCTGCATACTTGGAATACTTGTCAATCACTCGCATTACAAGTGGCTGAAAGATAACGATGGAGAGAGTGTTAACGCCAAAGATAATGCCTAGCCACTTCGGTGAGAGCCCCAAGAACTGCGTTGCAAAGACAGGAATACCGGCTTGAATAGTTCCATAGCCGAAGGTGAAGAGAATGATTCCAGCAATGCCTAAGAACATCAGAGGTTTGATTTCAAAGAGATCGCGATACGAACCTGATTTTGGTTCATTCTCTTTAGGAATGTATCTGTTGACATGCTCACCACGCAGTGAGAGCACAATCAGTAAATAGAGTAGGAATGTGCTGGCATCGACCCAATACATAATTTGAAATGAGAGTAAGTCACCGCGCTGAATAATCAGTGATGAGAGCAGGCCTCCTATACCAAGGCCTAAATTGAGCAACATAAAATTAAAGCCAAAGATTTTAGAACGATCTCGCTCCGGTGTGACTCGAGTCAAGATCACACTTTGACTTGGCCAGATTGCCTGCCCTGCAATATTAAGTCCAGTTATAACAATGACTGCTTGAAAATGTGTCTGAACTTGAGATAGCGAGAAAGCAGCGACAGAGTTTAATAAAAGCCCTCCGATGATGACCTTCTTAGGTCCGATGCGATCGACTAAAGCACCCATCGGTGAGCTGGCAATAATGCTGACTATGGAGCCGTATGCAAGCAAGAGCCCGCCGAAGGTGTTGGTGAAGCCGCGCATATCGTGTAAGTAGACAAGCAGCAGCGACAAAGTCATACCGCCACCTATTGCATTGAGGCTGATTCCAAAGATGATCTTCCGGGACTGCGCATTGAGCAGGACGGTAAACTCCTTATAGAGCATTTACTTCAAAAGGCCTTGTGCCTGCGCCAAGATTTCTTCGCGGTGCTTTACACCGATTGAGATATGTCCCTCACCCGGTTTGAAGGTGAGAGTTGCAGTGGGAATATGTTTTTCAAGCCAGTAAGAGTGAGCATGGGGAACCATAAAGTCATCATCGCCCTGCCATAAGAAAACTGGCTTTGTAATTGCAGCCAGATCAAATCCCCACTTTTTCACAAAGACTAAGTCGTCATCAATCCAACCATCAAAACTGACCGCAAGTGCGCTACGCATCGATGCTGCCATCGCATCGGCTTCCCCGCCTTCCAGAACTGCCTTATCGGCATCTCCGATGAGACCGCCAAATGCTTCGATAATGTCACTTCCTGAAACAGATTTCATTGCTCCGGCATTGTCATTCATCCATTGATCGATGACTGCTTCACCTTTAAGTGCTGCACCAAATTCTTCATGGTTTTCAGGTCCCATACCTTCAAGGAAATCTAGATCGTCCACACCGAATGCGCCAACACCAGCTAGTGAGATTGCACCAACGTTACGCGGTTCAAATGTATTGGCAAGGCAATGTGGGCCTCCACCAGACCATCCGATAGATACAAACTTGGTGATGTTCTTAGCATCTAATACTTGAGCAATATCAGAGTTCACGTTAATGACACTGCGACCTGGATTGCGATCACTTGTTCCATATCCAGCGCGGCTATATGCAATCGCGCGAATTCCTGCACTTGCTGCTGACTCAAGCCAATCAGACCATGAGCTTGCATGGCCTGGTGTTCCATGATGGAAAACAATCGCGCTCTCAGAGTTGATTCCATTATCGGCAATCTCTAGTTCGCGACCATCTTTGAGTTTAAATTGAGGCATTTAGCCAGTCTATTACTCTGACACAATATGCAACATGGTTTCGGCTAACGCAGATAAGGGATTCTCCTATGAGATTACCCATGCCACCGAATCCGGTTTAGCGCGCGCAGGCGTCATCACAACACCACATGGTCAGATTCAGACCCCCGCATTTATTCCTGTGGGAACTAAAGCCAATGTGAAGACCGTTCTTCCTGAAGCGATGGAAGCACTCGGTGCACAAGCACTTCTTGCTAATGCCTATCACCTCTATCTGCAGCCAGGACCGAGCGTTCTGGATGAGGCAGGCGGTCTCGGTGCATTTATGAACTGGGATAAGCCGACCTTTACCGATAGTGGCGGATTCCAAGTCTTATCTCTCGGTGTGGGATTTAAGAAGGTTCTCGCTATGGATGCGCAGACCTTTAGATCGGATCAAGTAATCGCCAAGAATAAAGAGCGCCTTGCCCATGTCGATGATGAAGGTGTGACATTTAAGAGCCACCTCGATGGTTCGATGCACCGCTTTACCTCTGAAGTCTCGATGCAGATTCAACATCAACTGGGTGCAGACATCATGTTTGCCTTCGATGAATGCACAACCCTTCACAACACCCGTCCCTATCAAGAGCTAGCGATGGAGCGCACATATAACTGGGCAATTCGTTGCCTAGATGAACATAAGAGATTGAGTGATGCGCGGGCCGATAAGCCCTATCAAGCTCTCTTTGGAGTTATTCAAGGTGCTCAATATGAAGATTTACGCAAGAAAGCAGCCGCAGATCTTGGTGGAATGAGCTCATCAGGAATTGAATTTGATGGGTTCGGTATTGGTGGCGCACTCGATAAAGATTCACTGGGCACCATCGTGGGGTGGGTGAACTCCACCTTGCCTGAAAACAAACCAAAGCATTTACTTGGTATTGGTGCACCTGAGGACCTATTTGTGGGCGTTGAAAATGGCGTTGATACATTCGATTGTGTACTTGCATCCCGTATTGCACGCACCAGCGCTGTCTACACAATGACTGGGCGCTTTAACGTCTCTAACGCTCCTTATGTGCGCGATTTCAACCCCATAGATGATGAATGTGATTGCTACACCTGCAAGAACTACACCCGTGCTTACTTATGTCACTTATTCCGCGGCAAAGAGATGCTGGCTGGAACACTTGCCACGATTCACAATGAGCGATTTATTGTGCGCCTTGTAGACCAAATGCGACAAGCAATTATTGATGGCACTTTCCAGGAAATGAAGAAGGAATTTATGGGGCGTTATACCCATAAATCTGGTCAAGCCAGAGATTAATTAGTGGTGACTTTTTTGAATCTCTTGCGCCTCTGTGCCAACTTTGGTCCACCCACCTGGAACTAAATCATCTGCTTCCGATGGACCCCAAGTTCCATCTTCATACTGAATAACAGGATGTGGATTTTTGAGTAAATCTTCAAGAATCTGCCATGACTGCAACACTGCATCGATTCGAGTAAAGCGGAAATGATCACCGAGTATCGCAGCGCGTAACAAACGCTCGTATGGTCCTTGGCGATCTCCAAATTCTGCAACGAATTCAACAGAGAGATCAACGGTCTCTGTAACCAATTTAGTACCTGGGCGTTTTGCTTGAAGTGCAATATCAACGCCATCTTTGGCACCTAATCTGAATCGAACATGATTTGAATTGGCCTTCCCAAAGAGTGCACGCGGTGGTTGTTTAAATTCAACGATTACCTCAAGTACCGTCTCTGGCATCTTCTTACCTGTACGAAGGTAGATAGGAACACCAGCCCAGCGCCAGTTATCAATAAACAACTTCATGGCAATAAAGGTTTCTGTATCTGAATTCTCAGCAACGCCATCTTCGTCTAGGTAGCCGTCAAATTGACCACGGACAACATCGGTCTTGTTGATATCACGAATTGCCGAGAGAACTTTGATTTTCTCATTCTGCATTGCTTCAGAACTCATCTCAATGGGTGGCTCCATCGTCAGCATCGTTAAGACCTGCAAGATGTGGTTTTGCAATACATCTCGGGTAGCGCCCACGCCATCGTAAAAGTTACCACGTCCATCGATGCCAAAACTTTCAGCCATCGTAATCTGGATATTAGAAACATAGTTTCGATTCCACACAGGTTCAAAGAGAGTATTGGCAAAACGGAAGACCAACAGATCTTCGACCGCTTCCTTGCCTAAGTAGTGATCAATACGGAAGATCTGTTCTTCCGGTAGCAACTTCTTGAGCTCTGAGTCCAGCGCCCCTGCACTTTCCAGGTCGCGACCAAAAGGTTTTTCAACGACGACGCGTGCTCTCTTGGTAATTCCTACCTTATCGAGTTGATCCACAATCTTGGCAAAATATTCAGGTGCAATAGCTAAGTAAATGACCGGTAGCTTGTAACTCTTGATGGACTCAGCCAAGAGCTCAAATGTGGCAGTATCTTCATAATCTCCCACAATTAACTTCATTTCATTAAGCAGCTTATGCAAAATCTTTTCATCCACATCGGGCTTACGCGAACGAATAGCCTTTTCTGCATTCTCGCGGAATACCTCTTGTGACCATTTTGACGAAGCGACACCAATTATGGGCACATCCAACTCGCCTAAATCTTCAAGGTCATAGAGCGCTGGAAATAGCTTCTTCTTTGCTAAATCTCCGGTCGCGCCAAAGAGAACTAAAGCATCAGCCTTCATTATTTAGCCGAAGGCTTCTCGTTATGTCCACCGAATTTATAGCGCATCGCACTCAAGACTCGGTTAGCAAACTCATCGTTGTTGCGAGAAGCAAAGCGCGCATAGAGAGATGCGCTTAAGACATGAGCTGGAATTCCTGCCTCGATTGCAGCTTGGACAGTCCAGCGACCTTCACCGCTATCGCTGACCTCGGTGGAATATTCTGTGAGCTCTTTTGATTCAACGAGAGCTTGTGCTGTGAGATCTAGTAGCCATGACGCAACAACACTTCCACGTCGCCAGACTTCAGTAATTGCTGGAATATCAAGATCATATGCAGGTGTCATCTCATCTGCGGCCTCAAAGATTGCAAGACCTTCAGCAAAAGCTGCCATCATTCCGTATTCAATTCCGTTGTGAATCATCTTCACGAAGTGGCCTGAACCTACTGGTCCGCAATGCAAATATCCGTATTCAGCTTGTGCTGGCTCCCCTGTGCGACCTGGTGTGCGCGCTGCAGATTCAACACCTGGGCAGAGTGCTCTAAAGATGGGATCCAGTGACTTCACAACAGCATCATCGCCACCGATCATCAGTGAGTAACCACGCTCTAATCCGTAAACACCACCTGATGTTCCAACATCAACAAAGTTAATTCCCTTTGCCTTCAAAAGTTCGGCATTCTTTAAATCGTTCTTGTAATAGCTATTTCCGCCATCGATGATGGTGTCCCCTGGTGAGAGATGATCAGCGAGTGCTGCAATCGTGGAATCAGTAACGGCTGCTGGCACCATGATCCAGATTGTGCGGGGAGTTGAAAGGGAAGCTGCAAGGCTTGCCATATCTGTGGCGCCAATGGCACCTTCAGCAGCGAGAGTCTTCACAGCATCAGGGCTGACGTCATAGACAGCAGATGTGATCTTATGGAGTGCGAGGCGACGGACAATATTGGCGCCCATGCGCCCAAGGCCGATCATTCCGAAATTTGTAGTTGCCATCACTATGCCTATTCGCTGTAGAAAACGCTCAACGTTGAGGCTCGTAGTCTAACGCGAGATGGGGCCTGCGCCCGAATTCAGGCGAATTTTTGGTGAAATTACTCTGAAAAGAAGGCTTCAGTATCAACAATAAGACGCGTATGAGAATTACCGCGAACATAACTTGCCGGAATTGCAAGATCGCCTTCAATAATTTTTGTCACAGCCTCAGCTTTACTTTCGCCAGCAGCAACAATCCACACTTCATCCGCACTATTGATCATCGACATCGTGAAAGAGACGCGAGCAGCAGGTGGTTTTGGTGAATCCGTGATGGCAAAGATGGTGCGCAAATCATCTACATCGGCAATCCCCGGAAAGAGGGATGCCACATGGCCATCAGGACCAAGGCCCAAAATATTGAGATCAATATCCACATTTTCAAGCGCCAGCGCATAATCACTGACCGCATCATCAATACTTTTAGCCACATCCGAGGCGAGCACCTCGTGCATCACTACTGCTGTATTGGTAACAGTCTTATGAAATGGGAATGCGTTACGTTCGACGCTATCGGCTTCAACAAATCGTTCATCACTCCACCAGATATGAAGACCTGCAAATCCATCTGGGTCGGCATTAAATTCATTGACCAGTGCTTCAGATATCTGCACACCGAGTGTCCCACCTGTTAGAACGAGGTGAAATTGGCTCTTGAGCTTGAGGCCCTTTTCAATAGCGGCAAGAATTTGAACAGTGACTTCATCTGCAAGCTCTGTGGCATCTGCATAGAGGGTGAGGTCGAGTTCGTCATCGATATCGCCAACAATGGCATCAAAATCATCGCTCATTGTCACTCCCCCATCTGGCCATAAAATCTTTCGTGCCCATCTCATAGATATTTTCGGGGCCATCTTCCTCATCAATTTGCTGGCCCTTATATTCAAATCCGAAGTAGTTAATCACGGCAATCGATGCAAGGTTATCGGGGCTCACTGTGTATCTCAATGTTTTCACCTCTGGGTAAGTACATACCCATTTCCACATACCCGCCAGCGCCTCACGCGCATAACCCTTATTGTGAAAAGCTTCTTCGATCCCGAGGCCAATTTCCATCATGCCATCAGCATCAGGGACTCCATGAAAACTAGTGCTACCGATTACTTCTTGGCTCTCCTTAAGGACGATGTAACGAACAAACCATCTGTTGACTGACGGATCAGCCTTCACCTGTGGCACGCGCCATGCAAGGGGCCCGCTTGAATCAACTAACACACGATGAGGATTGGTAAAGGATTGACCCAAGAGTGCAACTAAATCATTTTTATTCTCAAACAATTCAATGATTGCTTGCCCTGAAAGATGATGCAGCTCGAGACGAGGAGTAAGAATCACAGGCTCGTGCATGGAATTACAGGCTTGCGAAACCTTCAGCAAGAACGCCAAGGGCATCCTTCAAAAGTTCATCGGTAATCACAAGCGGAGGCAAGAAGCGAATCACGTTGCCGTAGGTGCCTGCAGTGAGGATGAGAACTCCCTTGCTCTGGCAGTACTTAATGACCTTAGCCATTGCTTCAGGATTGGGGTTCTTTGTTCCAGCGTGCACAAGTTCGATGGCAACCATGGCACCGCGGCCGCGCACTTCACCGATGATCGGGTACTTAGCCTTAAGTGCATTGAGTGA
>Ga0209088_10000412_pt1 | contig 31112 bp, 53 predicted proteins | sample S_140625_EF_Meta_FD_187324 | JGI IMG/M metagenome (GOLD analysis project Ga0209088, IMG submission 187324) | Freshwater microbial communities from Lake Simoncouche, Canada to study carbon cycling - S_140625_EF_MetaG (SPAdes) (version 2) | ecosystem: Environmental > Aquatic > Freshwater > Lake ... | reverse complement strand
GGGAGCTACTGGACCTACTGGACCCACAGGCCCAGGCACTGTTACTTCGGTTGCTTTGTCTGCCCCAACCATATTTACTGTAAGCGGAAGCCCGATTACTACGTCAGGAACATTGGCTCTGACTTACAGTGGTACAGCATTGCCTGTTTTAAATGGCGGTACAGGTCAAACTACGGCAAATACGGCATTTAATGCACTTGCTCCTAGCCAAACAACCAACACAGGCAAATACCTGACCACTGATGGCACAAACACATCATGGGCGGCTGTTGGCGGTACAACAATCACTATTAGCAACGACACTGCTACCGCAACTGCGGTATACCCATTGTTCTCTGCTGCAACAAGTGGTACTGCTTCAACGGTCTATACGGGTAATGCTTATTATCTGTATACCCCATCTACGGGTGAATTACAAGCCAAAGAGATGGTTTCAACAAATGGTATTGTGGTAAATGGCACAACAGTATCATCAAGTTATACAATCAATACTGGGACAAACGGCATGGCACTTGGGCCAATCACTGTTGCAGCGGGTGCAACGCTGACAGTTGCTTCTGGTCAACGGTATTATGTTATTTAAGGATTAAAAATGGCGATTATCATTGACGGCAACGTAACCCCTACTGCTGGTGCGGTAGCGATAGGTAACGGCACAACCCTAAACTTTACGTCAGCGGGTACATCTGGTCAGCTTCTTGTGTCCAACGGTTCAAGCGCACCTGCTTTTAGCTCAACCATTGCAAGCTCAACGCTGACAGCGCCTACGATAACCAACTATACAGAAACCTTGTACTCAGCTACTGGTAGCTTAACCGTGGCGTTAAGCAACGGTACGATTCAAAAGATAACCACAAGCGGCAGTACTACAATTACTTTGCCAGCCAGTGTGTCTGGCAAGAGTTTTACGGTGATTGTGAGTTACGCTGCTGCTGACGCATTATCTTGGGCGGGTGGTACAACACTAAAATGGGCGGCTGGTACAACTCCTACTGCAACCAGTGCTACAGGCAAGTTTGATGTGTTTAACTTTGTGCAAGATGGCACAAACACCTACGGCAGCGTCTTTGGGCAGAACTACTAATGTTTAGTGCAACCAAATCATCTGGCCCATCGGGTTACAACCTAACCCGTTCATTGCGGTTTCGCTCTAGCGCAAGTGCGTATTTGAGTAGGACGCCAGCAAGTGCTTCAAACCGTACAACATGGACTTGGAGTGGGTGGGTTAAACGGGGGGCAATCAGTTCGGCAACAATGGGCATTTTTGGTGTTGACGGATCAACATCTTACATGTTCATGATATTTAACAACAGTGGGTCAAACAATGAGTTGGACTGCGGAGAAGTTGCAACAACCCAACAATGGCGCAGAGTTACCACACAAGTTTTTCGTGATCCATCTGCTTGGTATCATCTTGTTTTGGCATTTGATTCAACGCAAGCAACAGCGGCAAACCGTGTCAAAATTTATGTCAATGGAACGCAAGTAACTTCTTTTAGCACCAGTGTTGATCCGTCATTAAATTACAGTTCTATTGTTAATACCGCTACTGCTCATTCCATTGGCAGGGTTGCTTTGCCCACTGGATTTTACCTTGATGGATATTTTACTGAAGTCAACTTCATTGACGGTCAAGCCCTGACCCCATCATCGTTTGGCTCAACCAACAACACCACAGGCGTATGGCAACCCGCACGATACACGGGCACATACGGCACAAACGGGTTCTACCTGCCCTTCACAGACAACTCTGCGCTGACTACCGCATCCAATGCAGGTTTGGGCAAAGACTTCTCAGGCAATGCTAATTACTGGGTAACCAACAACATTAGCCTGACTGCGGGATCGACATACGACTCGATGACTGATGTGCCGACACTGACAAGTGCAACTGCGGCTAATTATGCTGTGTTAAATGCCGTTTCTACGGGCATGACAATGGCTGACGGGAATTTAAAATGGACTGGTTCTGGAAGTACGCCCCGAAATGTTTTGTCATCTATTGCTATTACAACCGGAAAATATTATTGGGAATTTACAACAGTAAATAGTACTGGCGGCGGGGGTAATTTAGGTTGTGGCGTGTCAAATAATTTGACTATGGTAGCAACCGTTGAACCTGGTAACAATACTTATGGATGGGAACTTGTTACAAGTGGATCAAGTAGCAATATATATAAAAACAATAATACGTCATTTACGGTAATTAGTACTTATACAGGCGGCGATATATGGGGTATTGCTATTGACATTGATGCTGGAAAAATGTGGTTTAGCAAAAATAATACTTGGATAGCTGGTGGAAATCCCGCAAGTGGAACTACACCTGATTTTACAGGGATTACTGGCCCTGTTATTCCGTATGGTTACGGTTACAACACAGGCGATGTTGGAATTATCAACTTCGGTCAACGCCCATTTACCTACACCCCACCAAGCGGCTTTGTTGCGCTGAACACATACAACCTGCCAGCAAGCACAGTTCCAAACGGTGCGGCTTACATGGCGGCTACAACTTATACGGGTAATGGCGGTACATTGGCTGTAGCTAATACAGTTGGTAGTACATCATTTCAACCTGATTGGGTTTGGGTTAAATCAAGAAGCACTACTCAAAACAATTATTCTATTGATTCAGTAAGAGGCATTAACAATATTCTTGTTCAAAACAACACAAATGATGAAGCATATTATGATGCAACTTGGCGTGGTTTGTACGGCAATTTAAGTGCTATAAATTCTAATGGCTTTACAGTTGTTGATGGAACAGACCCAACCTTTGATAGTTTTAATGGCTCTGGTGTTACCTACATTGGCTGGCAATGGAAAGGTGGCGGCACTGCTGTATCCAACACCAATGGCTCTATCACATCATCTGTAAGCGCCAATACGACCAGCGGGTGTAGTGTTGTTACTTATACAGGTGTAGGTGGAAGTGGAACAACAACTGTTGGGCATGGTTTGGGTGTTTCTCCTAGTATGGTAATAATTAAAAGAAGAAATAGTACTGCTAATTGGGCAACTTATCACACAGGACTGACTAGCACTTCTTACTACCTATTTTTAAATTCAACTGATGGTCAAGCAAATTATGGTAGCACCTTTATATCGCCATCAAGTTCTACACTAACTATTGATGCTGGTTCGTCATTATTAAATACAAACACAGGAACTTATGTCGCCTATTGCTTTGCCGCAATCAAAGGCTTCAGCGCATTTGGTAGCTACACAGGAAACGGGTCTACAGATGGGCCGTTTGTGTACCTTGGGTTCAGACCACGGTATTTGATGCTCAAGGTTTCTAGCACCGCTGGATATGATTGGCTTATATATGACTCATCCCGTGATACATACAACGTCACCCAAAACAATTTACGGGCAGATACAGTTGACACAGAAAGCACACAATCAGCAAATTATTTAGATTTTTTATCTAACGGTTTTAAAATTCGTGGAAGTTCTGCGGGTTCAATTAACCCTTCTCAAACCGTAATTTACGCCGCTTTCGCAGAGAATCCGTTCCAAAATAGTTTGGCCCGTTAAGGAAAAATCATGTTTGCAATCGTCCAAAACAACACCATCGTTCAACTTGTACCAGAGGGCACAGCATTCACGCTTGATGATGTGCAGTACCCTGCCAACTGGTGCAACCTCAGTACTCCTGAAGAAAAGACTGCCATCGGCATGGTCGATGTGATCTACGGTCAAGCACCGTCAGATACCTATTACTGGGTAACGCAGAATGCGCCAGCCTTGGTTGACGGTCAGGTTGTAGTCACTTACACAAGCACCCCCAAGGACTTGGATCAAACCAAGGCTAATTGCAAGTCACAGATCAATGCTACGGCCTACAGTCTGTTGCTCCCTAACGATTGGATGGTGGTCAAGGCTACTGAGACAAGCACACCGATTGATCCAGCGTGGAATACTTGGAGACAATCCATCCGTACAACGGCGGCTGATTCTGTAACTGCAATCATGGCGGCGGCTGATATGCCAGCCCTTGAGGTAGTGATGGGTAATGTTACTTGGCCTAACAATCCTGATTACGTTGGAGTTCAATAATGGCAACAATCATCAGTGCAGATAACGGCACGGTCAGTGGAACGGCTGGCCTGAAGTCAAGTGCTGACTCTTCGGGTATTTTAGTCCTTCAGACAGGAGCCAATACAACGGCTGTAACCATTGGAACTGACCAAAGTGTTACCTTTGCTGGTGCTGTCAGCACTACAGGCAATCAAACTGTTACTGGGAATCAAACTGTTACTGGGAATCAAACTGTTACAGGTAATCTGACCACAACTGGTTATGTAAGCGCACCCAACACCTTTGGATTCAAAAACCGCATCATCAATGGTGCAATGGTGATTGACCAAAGGAATGCGGGGGCGAGTGTTACGCAAAACACTTCGGTTCAATACACGCTTGATAGATGGTTTGCATATGGGTCTGTAACTTCAAAATTTACTGTTCAGCAAAATGCTGGTTCTGTAACTCCACCAGTAGGGTTTGCCAATTATCTTGGCGTTACTTCAAGTTCTGCGTACTCCATTGGGTCAACAGATTTGTTTTTCATTGGGCAATATATCGAGGGCTTTAATTTCTACGATTTAAATTGGGGAACAGCAAATGCACAAACAATTACTTTTTCATTTTGGGTTCGTTCCAGCTTAACTGGAACATTTGGCGGGGGGTTGCAAAACAACGCACAAAATCGTTCTTATGCATTTAGTTACACAATCAGTTCCGCAAACACTTGGGAACAAAAAACAGTCACCATTGCAGGGGATACTTCTGGCACATGGGTTGGCGCAACAAATGGAATTGGTTTGCGTTTGTGGTTAAGTGTTGGTATGGGTTCAACATATAGCGGTACTGCTGGCGCATGGACTGGTTCTGATATTCGTTCAGCCACAGGCGCAACTTCTGTTGTCGGCACAAACGGAGCTACCTTCTACATCACAGGCGTCCAGCTTGAAAAGGGTTCAATAGCAACCAGCTTTGACTTTCGTGACTATGGGCGTGAGTTGATACTTTGCCAGCGGTATTATGAATACAGTGGTGCATTTTTTGGGGCGGCAACACCCAATGCTGTAACAACTTATTTTGGAATGCAAGCGCAATTTAAGGTTACAAAAAGAGCCGCTCCAACTCTTACAAAAGTAGACGGTGCGGCTGCAACCACTCAAGGCGGCAGCGCAATTGATGGGTTTTATTTCTACACAACCTCCACCACTCAAGCAGTTCAAACCTCTTGGACAGCAACCTCGGAGCTATAAATGTACAAATTTTTTATTGATTTAGTTTTGGGCAGACAAGCAAATGCTGTCATTCGTACAACGGATAACGCATGTATTCCTTTTGACCAAGCAAACACAGATTACCAAGCCTACCTTGCATGGCTTGCTGAAGGCAACACACCTGAACCAGCAGATACTCCAGCATGAAGATAGCCGTTTACGCCATTAGTAAGAACGAACAAGAGTTTGTTCATCGCTTTTGTGACTCTGCCAAGGATGCTGACCTAATCCTGATAGCAGATACCGGAAGCACTGATGACACGGTTAAATTGGCTTTGGAGTGTGGCGCAAGGGTACATGACATCTGCATCAGCCCTTGGAGGTTTGACAAGGCCAGAGATGCCGCCCTATCGCTTATTCCAAGAGACTTTGATGTCTGTATCAGCCTAGACCTAGATGAGGTCATGGAGCCTGGTTGGCGTGAAGAGATAGAGCGTGTTTGGACAGCAGAAACCACCCGTTTGCGGTACAAGTTTGATTGGGGTTCTGGGATTTCTTTCTTTTACGAGAAAATCCACCACCGTCACGGGTATCACTGGCATCACCCTGTACATGAGTATCCCCGTCCTGACGGCAGGATTACAGAAGTCTATGCCCAAACAGACATGCTTTTGGTTAGCCACCATCCAGATCCAACCAAATCCCGTGGGCAATATATGCCCCTGTTGGACCTTGCCATCCAAGAAGATCCACTATGCCCCCGCAATCGGTTCTACCATGCAAGGGAATTGACCTTTTACAGCCGCTGGGAAGAGGCCGTAAAAGCTCTAAATGCCTACTTGGCTATGCCACAGGCTACTTGGCAAAATGAACGGGCCTATGCCATGCGTTTGTTGGGCAAGTCGCACGAGGAATTAGGTCGGGGTTGGGACGCATTGAAGTGGTATCGCTTGGCAGTTGCTGAAGCACCCAACACCCGTGAGACTTGGGTTGACCTGTCTATGTTCTGTTACCGCAACAGTATGTGGATTGAGTCTTATTCAGCCGCCAAATCAGCCCTTGCAATTACCAATAAAGAGCTTGTGTACACAATGGACCCTTTAGTTTGGGGTGAAAAGCCTTGGGACTTGGGTAGTATTGCTGCTTGGCATCTTGGGCTAAAAGAAGAAGCTGTCGAATTATGTAAAAAAGCTTTAGAATTCAACCCTACAGACACCCGACTTATTCGCAATTTAGAACAGATGTTGGAGCCTACTACGGTGGAATAACATGAGCGATTACCAAAGATTACGAACCCCGTTTCCCCAAATGAGCTTCACACCAGATGTGCCAAGCAATGCATTAGGGCCAAACGAATACAACAGTGGGCGTAATGTTGAGGCTGATGTGCGTGGCATTAAGAAAATCTATGGTGAACAAGAGATCTTAAGTACTATTCCCAATTTGCCTATCTTTATGGATGGCGGGTTTCGCAGTGAAACGCAATGGGTTTACATTGTTGCCACAAGGGACAGTTCAAATCAAGGTCGCTGGTATCTAATTACTTCTGCAGGTATTTCCAACATTACCCCAGGCGTGGGTGCAAATCCTTCTGTTTTTCTTACAGGCTATACAGCAGACATCAACATTACTACCTCTTGGGTAGGAAGTGTTTTCTTTATCAATGATGGTTTGTCTGCTCCCATGTATTTGTTGCCTACAGCAACAGAGATATACAAATACGATGCCGCTCCAGACAACTATGTGTGGAATTACGATATTGGTGTATCGGCTACACGGGCTGGGTTTGTCAGGAACTTTTGCTCTCCAAACGTAGGCAACATCCTGATTGCAGGTAATATTACCAAGGACTACACCTCTTCTGGCTTGACAATTAACTACCCAACAACTGTTCGGTGGTCACAAGCTTTTGCTAATACAGGTGTCCCCGCTACTTGGGTTCCTACCTTGTCTAACGTGGCTAACGAGCAGGAAATTCCTGTGCGTGGTCCTATTGTTGATGGCTTCTTCCTTGGTGGCAATTTCTATGTCTGCTCCTACTGGGACACAGTTGTTTTCAGTCCAATTGCTTATCAAAACAGCACAGCGCCTATTTTTGGTGTGCGACTGTTTAATCAGGGCCGTGGTCTTATTAACAATAACTGCTGGTCTAATACTGATACCAACGTATATGGTGTGGACAGCCGTGACATTTGGGTTTTCAATGGTTCAGACTTTGCTCCGCTAGGCAACCAACGGGTCAGGGATTATTTCTACAATAATCTGTCTACAACATATTCTGATCGTATTTTTATGATCAACAATACTCAAAAGAACCAGATTGAGATTTACTACCCCGACTTGACATCTTCTGGCTGGTGCAACAAGATGCTGTCATATCGTTATGACTTGCAGATCTGGAATGCCCCTAAAGACATTGCTAATGCCTGTATGGGGGCAGAGGCTCCTATTTACACGGGCGGCGTGTTTAAGTTTGCCTCTCGCACAGTAACTTACGCTCCTGCTGGTGCTTCTAGTAAGTTAATCCAAACAGGAATAGGTAACTCGTTTATCAATAGCGCAGCAATTCCTACGTTGTTTGAGCGCAACAACATGGTTTTACAGGGTAGTCAAGGGCCTGTTCCTTACTCGTCCAAAATCTATATTCACCGTGTTTTGCCTGAAATCGCAGGTACGGGCACAATTGACATTACTCTTGGGGGCGCTAACTCTACTGCCCAGCCAACCACATATGGTCAGACAGGCCGTGTGAGCATCATTACAGATAATCCTTGGGTAACCACTCAGCAGAACAATGTACGTACAGTGTCCGTCAAGGTAGAGTCAAATGACGCTACAGACGCATGGAATCTGACTGCACTTAATTGGCAAGCAACTGTTGTTGAGGATGCTTTCTAATGCCCTTCCTTCTTGACGGTAACCCGACATCTTCAGAAGTCTCTGAGGCAGTTAATTACCTGCTTAGCAACTTCAACACAACCTATTCAGCAGATTCTGTATCGGGTCAGATTTCAGGCCCTACAGGTCAAACTGTGGGGTTTCTGTACAAATATATTGCTGTCAAATATGCCGATAGTTTTGATGGGTCTGTTAATTTTAGTAACACACCAACAAACCGTCAGTATTATGGAATTAGAAATAGTAATGACACTGTAGAATCAACTAACCCTGTTGACTATATTTGGAGCAAAGTAACTGGTGGGTTTGGTACAACCAAGTTCCTGTTTTACAAAGTAAATGGTGGTCGGCAAATAGATTTTGCTGTTGGCACTGTTGCTCCTGCTTATGCTTGGTTGCAAGATTCAGGTACTCCTATTGATCTTGACGCTATAAGTGTTGTTATTACTGCAACGCCTATTATCTATCAGTGGACTGCAACATCTACACCGCCTACTAGGCCAAGCACAACCACAACATATACTTGGTCTACAGGAACTTATACAGCACCTGCGGGTTGGTCTATTGAAGTTCCGTCCAATACAACACCTGGTAGTTATCTGTGGGCAATTGCCATTACCATTGTTCAAACTGGTGGCATTAATACAGCAACATTGGATTGGACTAATGTTGCTTATCCTATTCGTTCTGTTGGTTATAACGGGGCAAATGGACCAACTGGAGCCAATGGAAACAGCTTTCTAGCGGCTTATCGGTCACAAAGCCAAGCTTCTGCTACACCAACATTTACAACTCCAACATCAGGCCCTGTTGCCCCTACTGGATGGATATTAACCACCCCTACAGTATCTGTTGGTGAAGTCCTTTGGTATATCCAAGGTGAATATAACGGCTCGTCTACATTAACAATTAATGGTGTAGGACCAAACACCACACGGTGGACGGGTCCAATAGCTGCAAGTGTGTTCCAAGATATCAGGTCTGATAACTGGAATGGATCAAATCCCCCAACATTTGCCTCGCCTGGCACTTGGGGAACTGCAGGATATTACATATCCAGATCCACTGGGACAATGATTTTGAATAATCTAGGCGCTCGTGGGACACTGCAATCTGGCTCATCTCCTGCAATTAGCGGGACATCAATGTCTGGTGCTGGTGCTGTAATCAATAATAGTGGGACATTTGCTGTTGGTGATTCTACAAACAACATCTCGTATAACGGTTCTCAACTTACATTGAATGGCAACATTGTTGCTGTAAACAACCTTCAAGAAGGTACATCCACTACGCAAAGTGGAAATACATTTGGGTTTGGTAATGGAACAACTCTTTACGGTATTGCTACTTGCGGATTTTTTAGAAGTACAAATGCTGGTACAGCAGCCCTTGCCACATCTGGTGTAAATAATGTTGCATTTGCTGCACTTGGGGTAAATGCTTCAACTGCCTTGTTTGGCAATACATTTGGTACTGATTCAATCAGCCCATATTACACAATTCTGGGCACAACTATTGGCGGGACTAGTGGCGGTTGGCAACAAGCCGCCTTTATGCAAAGACGAGGGAGCTATGGGGGTTCTGCAAGCGAGGCTAACCCTGATGCTTATACAGTTGGATATGCCCGAATGGTTTATCTTGACGGGTCCACAAATTACGCCGCCAAGATTATGTCCACAACCGGAACTACGGATGATCGGGGCATTATTGTTGGCGGTCCAACAAACGGGTTATATGTTCTTGGTGCTGGTGTTTCTACGGTTGGATTTACTCCATTCACAGGGATGCACCTTTGCTTATTGCCAAACACAATAACTCCTGTTGCTGGTGATATTTACTACGACACCTCTATTTACCTAAAGCCAAACGTCAACGATGTCTTGTCGTTTATTGCCCTTTCTAATGCGCCTCAAATGAAAGGTGCAATTGGTGTGTTTACCAATATGGCTGAAGGTTCTGTTCCCCCGTATATGCAGACTACAATTGATGAGCCATATATTGAGCATGGTGTAGAGCAAATTAGAGTTGTTACCATAACCAAACCAGAATATGAGCCAGTGCTTGAAGAAAACACCTTGGTGCTTGTCAATGCTTTGGGTGAAGGCTTAATTAATGTGTGTGGTGAAAATGGCAATCTTGTCGTAGGTGATTTGATTGTTACATCTTCTATACCTGGTAAGGGCATGAAGCAAAGCGATGACATAATAAGGTCAATTACTGTTGCCCGTAGCCGTGAAGCGGTGACGTTTTCATCGCCAACAGATGTTCAGCAAGTGGCTTGCATCTATCTTTGCGGCTAGTTTTAAGGAAAAATCATGGGAATGCAATCAGCTTCTGTCCAAAACCCTTACTCATCTGCCCAACAAGGGAAAGGACAAGGCTTGCCTAACCCTGATGCCCAGATGTCGCCTAACCAGCCTCGTATGGATGCCCAACAAGAAATGATGAGGAGATTCCCACAGCAACCTGTTCAGCAGATGGATATGCCTATGGGTGCGCCTAATGTAGATACTCCTGTAGGTGCTTCTGGGGTTGATTCAATGGTAGGCCAAACGCAAAAGATGCAAGGCCAAATGTCACAAGGCAAAGGCCAAGGGGCACAGGGCGCTATTACTTTCCCTGGTCAAGGTGGGCAACCAGCAATGGGTCAACCTAATGCTTACCCAAATACTATCAATTCAAGAGATAATACGGGTATGTCTCAGCCAAGGTCTATTGGCGGCAAATCTAAAGGAGCAAGATAATGGGATTCGGAAAATCATCTGGCAGTTCTGCTCCTGTTGTAACGCAAGAGCAAAAAGATCTTCTTAAAGCACAAACTGGGTTTTTAACAGACACAGCTTTTCCAGCCTATGGTCAAACTCTAGGTGGCGCTAAAGATGTAATGAACCAAGTTATGCCAAACGCCAATGCGGCGGCGGCTAATGCGGTTAATGTTGCCCAACAAACAGGTGGCCTTCAGCAAGCGGCAGGAACCCAAGCTTATGGCCTTGGCTTAGCAAATCAAGGCCATATTGCGGGTTACCAAGGTTCTTTGGGTGAACAATTAACTGGTGGTGCTGCCGCTGGGTTGGGAAATGCGGCTGAATATCAAAAAAATGTTGGTCAAATTTTAGGTGCAGAAGGCGCTTCAAAATTGGCAGGGTTGTTTTCGCCTGAGTATCAGAGACAACAAGTTACTGCAGCATTGCAACCTGCTATGGAACAAACCCGTGAAGCAATGGCGGGCCAGAATGCTGGTTATGGCGCTGCTGGTGGCCTTGGATCCTCTCGGGCGGCATTGGCTGAAGCTAACTTGAGGTCATTGAGCAATCAACGATTAGGTACTGTTGCCGCTCAAACTCAACAAGGTATTGAAACAAATCGTGCTGCGGCAAGTCAGGCGTTGTTAAGTGCTGGTCAAAATGCCACAAATCAATCGGCTGGTTACCAACAAGCTTTGTTGGGGGCTGGTCAAGGCGCTTTAGGCCAAGCCGCAGGTATTTCTGGGTCTTTAACTGGGGCAGGTCAAGCGGGTATGAATGCGGCTAATCAAGCCGCTGCCGCTCAAATTAACTATGCAGGTACGCCTCAAGATGTGTACAGTAAATATGCTTCTGTAATTTATGGTACGCCTCAAGCTTCTACCACTCCTAACTTTGCTGGAACTCAAGGTTCAAACACCTCTGGCAAAGGCTTTGGCGTTAAAATTTAAGGCAAATCATGGCTAATTATGGATCTTTTCAATTTGCCCCGCCTGATTACGGTGATTGGGCGCAATATGCTGGTTTAGACCGAAAAACTGGAGAAATTCAAGGCGGGCAACCATCTATGGGAGTTCCTCCTCCAGAAGATATGCAAGGATATATGGACCAACGTCTTGCTTCGACAAAAGATAAATTAGCCGCTATTCCTGATGCTTTTCAACAAGCATCACAAGGCAATTTTACTAAAGCAGTGGGGATGCTTCGTAATCCCACTCAACCTGTTGGTCAGCCCCAAACGTCTGTGTTTAACATGGGTTATGACTACTTCCACGGTCTTGATTAAAAGGTAACAAAATGGAAGCTATTGCCCCAGAAAGAACAGATGCACCTGTTGTGCCACCAACAATGGTGGAAAAAGTTACTCCTGCTGGTCCTGGACCAAATGCTATTGCCAATGTCACACTAGATTATCCAGAACGATTTATAAATATTGTTAAAGCATTGCCAGTGGCGGCAAATAGTCCAGAGGCTCGTGTCCAATTGGCACAAAATATCAGCGCACATGATTCTGAATCAAAAAGTTATCACCCAAATCAACAACCTCAATGGGGTAAAGTAGTTGCCAACCTTTTAAGCCGCAACTATAACGAGGCTTTGAAGTGGTACAACGGTGGTGGTGTAGTTGAGGAAGAAGCACGAGACATCAACAACAACCAGTATTTCCGTGAAAAAAATGATCGTGGTATTACTGGTCGCGTTAAAGACAGCAGCGGTAAAGAATTAACACCATCTCAAATCAAAGAACTTGAAACCAAGGGTGGTATTTTTACTTTAACTGATGACAAATCACTTAAAACCTTGCCTTGGGTAAATGGCAAATACAATGCAGAAATTGCCAACAATGGTTTAACTAGCCAGTTGCAACTTGCAACTAATGATGCCTACAACGCCGCTCGTACTGCTGGTGGCGCTAATCACAACATTGATGAGCAATTAAAGCTTGCTGGTGGCCTTAAAGGTGTTCTTGATCATATTGCAACTTTGCCGCCAGAACGCCGCCAAAAGCTTTACGGTTATGTTAGTCGCCTAAATCAGATTGGTAGTACACAAGGCAAAACCAATGAAACTGGCTTGAATGTAAATGCTGGTGGTTCACAAACTGCTGGCAATACTGTTGGCGCAAATGTTGGTGGCGCTGGTGGTGGTGAAGGTGTACCGCCTACAACTGGGAAACTGGGTGCTGCTATTGGCGCAAGTGGTTCTGCAACTACCCAAGGCGGCGTGTCTGGACGAGAAGGGTCTACTGCCACCAATTCTTCCAATGCCATGTTGCAAGAGCAACAAACATTACAAACTGCAATTTTGCAAGAGTTGCAAGGCGTAATTAGGCCAGAACAGTTTGGTTCATTTTTGCGTTTGCAATCTTTGAATTCTGCTAATGATGAATCTTACAAAAACATCCCTGCTCATGTTAAGCCTCCAACATGGAAAGATGTAGCCTCTACAGATCCATTGGCAGGTGGCGCAGAGGCAATGATTGCCAACCGTGTTGATCAGCAACGCAACAATGCTTTGATGGCTGCATGGTCTAAACAACTTTATACCGCTCAACGTGAAGCCGCTAAAACTGGCAAGCAATTTGATTTAGATAAATTGTCTGATGAATTTCAAAAATCAAAAGTTTTTGATGCAATCAACAATACTTATAAATACAAAATGCAATCTCACATTCAAGGCCGTTCTGTGATGCCTCCTAAAGGGTCTTTAATGGTTAATAATCGCAATGAAATTGGCACATCACCAGGAGATTAATAATGGCAGATGACGTTAAAGAATTTTCAAGGGAAGAGGCTCAAGGCCTAATGTTTAATGGCGCTCCGCAACAAGCACCAATGCAAGCTATTCCTTTAACTGGACCAGCAATTCCTCCTTCTGTTGGCAAAGTTGATGGCTTAACAAAAGGAGGACCTGTAGCAAAGAAAATTGACGCATTTCCTTTGGTTGAAAAAGTTGGCGCTGCTAATAAAAAACTTCAAGAGCAAATGGTAAAACCAGAAGCTCCATCAGCTATTCACGAACTTGTTGACCAGATTTCAAGTAATTGGAAGCCTTTAGGAATTGGTGCTTTGGGTGTTGCAACTGCATATGGAGCGGCAAGATTATTAGGTGGTAAAAAACCTATTGAATCTTTAGAAGGAAAGCCTTTAACGGGCAAAGGGCCAACGCAAAGAATTGAACCTACTTTTGCTACGCCAGAAGAAACTGCTGTTTTTAAGCCTGTTGAGCAACCTATTGGGCCATCTCAACTAGCAGTTGAAGCTCAAGCAAAGTTTGGTGTACCGTTGTCTGATGTGGAAAATCATTTTGGCGTCAAAGTTACTAATATTAAGGATGCAGAAATTCTTAGTAATAACTACAAGAATTCTTTATCCGGTGCTATTTCTAATGCTCCTGCTGGTATTCCTAGTGGTGTTAATCCAATGAATGCTTTAACAGGTGGTACAACAGCACCTGTTCAACCTCCTGCGGCTCCTCCTATGGCCCCAAGCATAGGCCAAACAGTGGCTACTGGGGGCAATGTTGATCAAGCTATTAAACAAACTGTTGCTAATTTAGTTGACCAACCAACACCTGTTGCCCCTCCTAAAGGAATGAAACCACAATACAAACCAAAAAAAGGTGAAATTGGTCCTGGTGGGTATAACTGGTTTGCAAGTCAAGTTGGTCCAGAGGAAGCGGCGGCTCGTTGGGAACAACAATATGGCAAAAAGAATGTGCCATATAACCAAGTTCAATCGGAATATGCGGCAACCCGATATCCTGTTAAACCAAATCCAGAAGGCGCAAAAACTGGTGGGGCTTTTGGTAAACCAGAAAACATCCCTGATTACATTAAAGGTGGAGCAAGCATGGGAGCTATGCTAAATGTGGCTGGCAATGCGTTAGGTATCCTTGGACTAGGCCAAGAATATAAGAAAGCTAAAAAGTCTGGTGATTGGTCAGATTTTGGAATGGGTGTTGCTAATCAAATAGTGGGTAACATAGCTCCCCGTTTGGCTTTGCCATTGGCCTTAATGACACCTGGATCAACAAACGCTGGTGAGCAAGAAGAGCTTGCTCGTAGACGGCAAATGGCCCCTACAATTAGTGGCGGCATTGCTCCTCCTTCTTTTAGGTAAATCATGGAATATCAATCTCTTATAAACACTGGCGCTGGCATTGCTTTTACAGTAACTGGTTGGTTTGCCCGTGAGATGTGGAATGCTGTCAAGGAATTGAAATCAGACCTTGCTAAACTGCGTGAGGAACTCCCAAAAACCTACGTTACCCGTGATGACAGCCGTGAAGACATTCGTGAGATCAAAGAAATGCTAGGCAAAATATTTGATAAGTTAGACGGCAAAGCAGATAAATGATTGCTGTTGTTCTGGCGCTGGTGATCAGCACAGAATATAGGTGTGTCCGGTGGGGGTGGACGGGTGATGTTTACCATCGGATAGTCTATTGCCTTGAATGGAAGAAGGTTGAAAAGAAATGATTGACCCGTTTGAAGCCCTTGACGCTGTGAATTCAGCAGTCAACTTGATAAAGAAAGCGGCTTCTACGGCTCAGAATGTGGAATCGCTTGGCCCATTCTTGGGCCGTTATTTTGACGCCAAGGCCAATGCCCTACAAGTAGTGGTCGAGTCCAAGAATGGCACGTTTAAAGGCTCTGCACTTGGTAAAGCAATGGAGATCGAGATGGCGCTTGCCAAGCACCGCCAATTTGAGGATGATTTGAAGAACAAACTGTTTTACCCTAACCACATGGACCTGTGGAACAACATCAAGATTCGTGCCGCCGCAATGGAAGCTGAGTTTGCCAAAGCTGCCAAACGTGAAAAAGAAGCCGCCGCCAAGAAGAAACAAGAAATGCAACAGGCTATTGAACTAGTCCTTGGCCTAATCACTGCTGGGGTGTTGTTGGCAATGGTTGGGTGGGGCATTTACCAAATTCGGCCTCATGGATGAGATCGTCAATGGCTTCAAAAAGTGGTTCAAATTGTTCTGCTATGTGGCCTGTGTTTGGTGGTTTTTGGACTTTGTGAAAGCGTTACCCGAACCATTGGCTAAACGAGCAATGGATAAAGCATTGAGTTATTTACCTTTTTAAGGAGCAACTATGGATTGGCTAAAAACTATTGCGCCTACCATCGCTACGGCGTTGGGCGGCCCTCTTGCTGGCCTCGCCATTGAGGCCGTGTCAAAAGCTATTGGCATTGATCCAAAGGACGTTCAATCCACTATCAGCGAGGGCAAGTTATCTGCTGACCAGATAATGATGCTCAAGAAGGCTGAGATTGACATGGCGGCTCGTGCCCAAGAGATGGGTTTGGACTTCGCCAAGCTGGGCAATGAGGACCGCAAGTCTGCTCGTGAGATGCAAGCAGAGACTCGCTCCTACATCCCTGCTGTTTTGGCTATTGCCGTTACCATTGGGTTTTTTGGGATTCTTGTAGGCATGATGACCGAAACTTTTAAGACTTCTGATGCTCTCATGCTTATGCTGGGCAGTTTAGGTACTGCTTGGACAGGAATTATCGCTTTCTACTTCGGCTCCTCTGCCGGATCGCAAGCCAAAGATGACCTTCTCCACCAATCGTCACCCACAAAATGAAGCTAATTTCACTTGTTTTGTTGTGCCCAATACTGGTTTTTGGTGAGCCAGTGGTCTACGATGCGGTAATCAACCGTGTGATTGACGGGGATACTGTTGTCATTCAAGCCCCCTACCTACCTAAACCGCTCAAACCTGAGATTGCAGTGCGGATATTTGGTGTAGATACCCCTGAAAAAGGGTTCAGGGCTAAGTGTGCTGAAGAGGATGCCAAAGGTCATGCCGCATCAGACTTTACTAATGCTGCTGTAAAGGCTTCTGTCAAGCGACAAGTATCGCTTTTGGAATGGGATAAGTATGGTGGGCGGGTGCTTGGAGACATCATTTTGGACGGCAAAAGCCTTCGCAAGATGCTGATTGACCAAGATTTAGCTCGTGAATATTTTGGTGATGCAAAAAAACCGTGGTGTAAGCAATGATTCAGAACTTTGATAAAGCATTAAAAGCCGTCCTCGTCCACGAGGGAGGATACGTTTTTAACCCAAAAGATCCTGGGGGAGAAACAAATTTAGGCTGTACAAAAGCAGTCTGGGAAGAGCATTGTGGTCACCCTGTAGACACCAAAACAATGAAGGCCCTAACTCCTGCAGATGTTGGACCGCTGTACAAAAACAAGTACTGGGACAAAATTAAGGGGGATGACCTGCCAAGCGGGGTTGACTACGTTGTGTTTGATGCCGCCATCAATAGTGGGAGTGGAAGGGCCGCAAAGTGGCTACAAGCCTGTGTTGGGGTAGAGCCTGATGGTGGTATAGGGCCAAAGACTTTAGCGGCTGTACGGGCGTTTAATCCTGAACAACTAATCAAGGATTATTCCAAGCGGAGGTTGTCATTTCTGTCAGACCTCTCAACTTGGGAAACCTTTGGTAGGGGTTGGGCCAAGCGAGTAGCTGAAGTTGAGGATGCTGGCCTAAAACTCCTTTAATTGCCACTCACGTTCATTGCGATTTGAGTTTGATTTTACGGTGTTGCCTGTTAGCTCGATGAAGTTGAGTTTCTTCATTTCGCTGAGCCTTCTGGCAATTTGATTGCCATCGAGGTTGGTTTTGTTAGCTATGCCATCTTTTCCAAGGGGGCCATGCTTTAGCAAGCAATCTAAGATGATATCAATATGGTCACCAGCGAAATCAACCTTATCGGATGCCTCATAACTGGTGATAGGGTCATCATTCCTTGCTCTTGGGAACATGTTTTTGAGTATTGAATTGAGGTTCATGTTTTCTTTCATTAAGGGTGGCAGACATTAACCCAAAAGGACGGTCTGCCAGCGCCCCCTTTTCCCCAGGATTGGGCTGGGTTATTCAGAATATTCCAAACCAAATGCCTGTACCGTGGACCCAAGCAATTGGGAATACTATTGCACCTGCCACTAGAAAGCCCCAAGAGGCAGTCTGTAGGCAAGTCACAACGTGTGTTATCCAAGAGAGTAGACCCCACACAATCAAAAGGACTGCAATAGTCTCGTCCATTTAGAAGTCCAAATCCTCAAATGGGTCTGGTTTAGCCTTCTTGGTTGGCTGGCTAGATTGACGGGTCTGCTCCTGCTTGGGTCGCACTGACAAGCTGATGAAGCCTGATCCCGCCTTGCTGACCTTTTTCCAACCAGAAATCCAGTATTCCACGCCTTCAATATTGATTGAGCCGTTCATGTCGGGGTGCTTTTCCTCTTCCTTTTTGTCGTTTTTAAACAACGAACCCCTGTTTGTTGAGTCAAATTCAGCCATTTTTTGCTTTCTTTAGTGCGGAGCGTGTTGGTGCATCCATTTGATTAGAGAGGTAAACCTTTTGATCGGCCTCTAGTTCTTGTTCGTCAATCATGGCAAGAGCATTAATAGCCTTACCATTCTTGACTAACTCGGTTACGGAGGATGCCATTTCTTGCAAGAACTCCTGAATATCTGTTGGCAGGTCATCGCCAATTCCACCCCTTGGAGAAATTATGGGGGAGGGTCCTTTTGTTTTGATTCCTTCTTCCGTTTTGGGAGATGAGTCAATCGCATCATGCTCAACGATTTCGAGGGCAGCTACCCACAAATACCTTCGCAGGTAGGTCTGTACCGCCCCAAGGTTTTGAACCTCGTGACAGCCCTTTAAAGCCGCTGTAGACATAGGCGATTCAATGACAATCACTTCTTCTGGCTTGTCAACATTGATTATTCGCATATCTGCTGTTTCTTTGCCGAAACTTACAATCCCTGCCAAGCCATGACTGTTAAAGATTTGCAGTGCAGGGATGAGAAAGTCACCCAGTTCAAAGTAGTAGTAGTTGGCAAACTTGTTGTGGCCTGTTTTCTTGAGCTTGGAGCCATGAAAGGCTTCACGGGCAAGGTTTAGCCGTTGATAGACGTTCATTCATGCTCTCCAAAAGGGTCACCCCATGCTGTTGATGTGCCTGTTGACATATTCACCAGGTGCTGGCCTTGGCGTTGGATATACTCACCCTCATCGCCAATCCAAGTAGATCCCAATTTGATAAAGCTCTTACCATCTTCATTAATGATGGTGTTGCCCAATTCGGTATAGGTTTTACCGCTAAAAAGGTTGGTAAAAATGCTCATAGTTTCTCCATGATGTATTTGGTGAAATCATCCATTGCCGCCTTAGATTGGGAGGTTTCTGGGGTCTTTTGCAATACCTTGTACAGACCTAAGGCAATGCCTCGCAGGTACTCAATTTCATCTTGCAGATCTTGCTTGCTTTTTACTTTCATGGCGGCTCCTATGGTTCTCATTTGGTTGACTCTTCATAGAGTTTCATTTCTTCAGCGATAAACTTGTTTTGATTCTCTTCAGTCAATTCCCGAAAAGCCTCATCGTTCATCATTTCTTCCCGTAACTGTTCAGCAAAATCTTTAACTTTTGACATTTCATATTCCTCTTGCATTTGGACTTGGTAGTAAAAGGCTTCTTGTGTCATTTCCGCTCCACTGGTTTAGAGATCAACCAGTTAGACCCCAGAAAGCGCACAGAGCGCACCCAGGAGCGAATATTGTGGCGTTGGGTACTGGTAGGCACTCCTTGCACCACAAAGAGCCTACGGGCCATTTGAAGGGCAGTGGTGTTCATGCTTCCAACACCTCTTGCAAATTAGCCAACAGTTGCTGCGCTTCTTCACGGGTGAGTGGGATGCCCAATGAGCCATGACGATGGCAGATGTGCAAGTAAGCACCATCCTCGTCCCATGTGTCCAAAGACAATCTCATACCCAGTTCAGTTTTAAATGCTGTTTCAATTTCATTCATGTTGCATTCCTTTAAGTACTGCGTTAGTGCAGTGAGATGAACTGTAAACCCCTTTTTTACACAAAAACATAGGGGTTTTCACCTATAGAACAACACTTTTTTTGGTGCTAGGCTCACCATATGAGCCACCTACACCACACCCAAATCGAAGCTACTATTGCATGGACATTGATTGCCCAAGCAGTGGACCAGCTTGAAACACAAGTCCAACATGAAGACTTAGATGCCGCCATAATTGCGGTTCTGGCTCTCGCACTTGAGCTTGCTTCCCACAAAAAACTACGGTCAATAGATGAAATCTTCCAGCCCCTTTAATTGGCAATCCCAACCCTCAACCCTGTTTAGCAAGCAGGAAAAAGCAACATTGCATAACAACATTGTTGTGCGAGATTTAAAGCCCAAAGTGCTGGCCTTTTATCAGAAAGCCAAACCCAAAGGAAGTAAATGAGCGATTCATTTGAGAAATTCTGGTCAGCATGGCCCAAATCTGTCCGCAAGGGCGGTAAAAATGTTTGCTTGGCAAGGTGGAAAAAGGGTCTGTACGATGGCTGTGCAGACCAAATCATCAAGCACACCACATGGATGGCTACTACAGACGCTTGGAGGAAGTCAGACGGGGCTTTTATCCCTGCTCCTATCGTCTACCTTAACCAACAGCGATGGGATGGTGCTGAGATTCCTGAGAGCTTTGACAAGCCTAAGGTTGCTGATCCTGCCCTTGTAAAAATACACCAAGATTGGGGTAAAGCCACTGCGATACCAGACGACATCAAAAAAAGGTTGGCAGAGATCCGAAATAGGGTATAGAATTCAAACCGTTGCCGTAGCAAGTGACAAAAATTAGGCCGTTTACACATGCGTTCCGCCTTACCAAATGCTCTCTGTGGGAGGGTCATTCGGCAAGGTTGCTACCGGAATGCAGTTGTAAACGGCTTTTTTGTTTTCTACGGTTTCCGATTGACTCACGTTACGTTACTGGCCCTGCATGGGGTGACAAGTCAGGAAACACCGCACACAGATACACCCCTGTGCAAAATGCGACCAGCGTTGGTTTAGCGACTGGTATGTCACAAGGTACACGGTGGAACAAGGCCTTGTGAATAAGTGAATAAACCCGTCAAGCGCACTTGGGGCTTTTTTGTATTTCAACATTTAATAAGTCGCAATAGAACACAAGCTAGTCTGGAGAAGGTCAGGATAGTCTCTCTATCCACCCTTGGTAGACCTATGGAGAAATGAAATGACACATGAAATGGCAATGAGAATCTTAGACAAAGTGAGAGAAGGAACACCTTATCCACAGATAATTATTAGACAGGCATTGATGATGACAGGAGACTTGGATGAGTTACAGCAGGAAGGTAGTGAGCAATGCGGGGGACAGGGTGCAACTAGAGAAAGCATTGGCTAGAGAGTTGTACAGAACATGGGAAACAACAAAAACCCGCATTTTCACAAAAGAACGCATTGAATTGATCGAACGCCGTTACTCAAAGGGATCAGTGGAGCGGGTTCGGAACTACATGAATATGATAAAGAATGGGGAATTGGAATGAGAGTCTTAGTTGCTTGTGAATATTCTGGAGCAGTTAGAGATGCATTTATACGGGCTGGGCACTATGCAGCATCGTGTGACCTGCTACCCAGTGAGTCTCCTTTGGGTGACCACTATCAATGCAATGTGATGGACATTATTGATCATGGATGGGATTTGATGGTGGCCCACCCGCCCTGCACCTACCTATCAGTATCTGGAATGCACTGGACAACAAGAGGATTGCGAGATCCTAAGTTGACAGAAGATGCCCTAGACTTTGTCAAGCTCCTGATGAATGCCCCAATTGAACGTATAGCAGTAGAAAACCCCGTTTCGATCATCAGCTCTCGCATACGAAAACCTGACCAAATCATCCAACCTTGGTGGTTTGGACATGATGCAAGCAAAAAGACCTGTTTGTGGTTAAAGAATTTACCTTTGTTGACCCCGACAAATATGCTGGAAGGAGACAACAAGACTCGTAGAGCCAACCAAACTGCCAGTGGTCAAAACAAGTTACCACCTAGTGCCGATAGATGGAAGTTAAGGAGTATGACGTATCCAGGCATAGCAGATGCGATGGCTCAACAATGGGGATCAATATGACCTTTCAAGTAATGTTCACAGTGGAAGGCACACCCATAGGCAAGGGTAGACCTAAGTTTGCCAGGCGTGGTAACTTTGTCTCAACATATACACCCACAAAGACCCGTGATTACGAAACTCTAATTGCAGAAGCCGCTACGCAAGCAATGGGATCTTCTGAACCGCTAAAAACGCCCATAGCGGCCTATATCTACATTACAGTACCAATCCCTCAGTCTTACTCTAAAAAACGCTCTGCGGCCTGTTTAGATGGCTTAGAGAGGCCATGTAAGAAGCCAGACATCGATAACATCATTAAAGCCTTCTTAGACAGCATGAATGGCATTGTCTATGACGATGACACCCAAGTGGTCAGCCTCCATAGCACCAAGTGCTACGGCACTATCGGTATGGTTGAGGTGTTGGTAAAAGAAGACATCTAAGGGTTTGTCCTGATATCAAGTGCAATCAAGATGAAAGACACTTGAGCTTCAACTAACGGAGTTTGTAATGATATTAAACGGTAAAACAGTACATGGCGTAGAAATTGATGGCGTTGACCATCGTGACGCGCCTGATTTTTGTGATGCATTTTTTTCGTATGCTGAATATGAAGATGGCACTGAGCTTACTGATGATGAGCTTGATGAGCTTAAAGACCAAAATGGCGACAAATTGTATGAAATGATTTGGGAAGGGATGTATTGATATGAAAACACTATTCCCTTTGTTTTTGTTTGGCCTGATAGTCAACATTGTTGGCATCTTTGTTGTATTTGCACCACAACTACCACCATCCCACCCAGAGTGTTCAGTAGCAGGGTTCCACCCTGACCTGTCTATTCAACACAGGGCATTTTGCCGTGAATGGAATAAAAATGGACAAAAATAATTGGCCTGATAACTGGCCCTTCCCACCTTACCCGTTGAGGAGCAAAAATGAGTGGCTGGCGTAAACGACAAATTTTAGGAAAAACGATGAGAAAAAGTAGACATCAAATAATACGAAATATGTTGTTGGCATCAAAAGACGGCATGACTATCAAAGAAATAGCAGAAACCCTTGGCGACCACTGCCACAAGAGTGTCCAAAAGACTGTCAAGCTGATACACGGTTTATATATTGACCGTTGGACTGTGATCAAAAAAGGAACTTATGCCGCTGTTTATGTGTGTGTAGATGTACCTGAGAACGCTCCACACCCAACAGAACGCTATCTGCCTGTATCAATCTGGAGGAACAATGGAACTGGACGATCCGTTTGACTACCAAAAGCCCAAGTGGCTTGTTCTTGAAGAGCGTGAGAAAAGACGGGCAGCAAGGGCAAGAAGATTGGGTAGACCTATAGGGACATGGGGCGGCAACAGAAAAGGCGCTGGAGAGCGGTTTAAGAAGCCCTATGACAGCAAGGTATTCATCAAGCACACCCGCATCCAGCACAGCCTATTGCTTGACCTGGGCAATGGTGACCTGAATGCAGGTGTACAGAAATTAATAGACACTAAATTGGATGAGTTATGAATGAAATCGATCCCAACAAAGCAATTAACTACATCACTGCCAACTCACAAGCATTTGCCAAGGCCAAGGCAGATAGGACCTTTGTAGAGAACAACCTGCGAGTGGTGAAGTCTGAGTTGATGAATGAAGAAGATGGTACGCTAGGCCACAAAGAAGCCTATGCTTATGCCCATGCCAACTACAAAGCCCAATTGGTGGCCCTCAGAGAGGCTACTGAAATAGAGGAGAATCTATTGTGGATGATGAAGGCAGCACTGGCTCGAATCGAGGTCTATAAGGTGCAGGAATACTCTAAACGTGCTGAGTTGAGAAATCTTGGATGAACAACAAGCTAAACGCCCGTGAGAGATTGCATTTGGCGCTTATCAAAGAATTACCTTGTTCAGTATGTGATGAGCCTGGACCCAGTGATGCCCACCATGTCAAGCAGCACAGACAATTCACTTGCATTGCCTTGTGTAAATCTTGCCACCAAGGACCGTTACTTGGTTGGCATGGGCAAAAGCGCATGTGGGCAATAAAAAACATGGATGAGATGGATGCCCTCAACATCACTATCCAACGCCTGCTAGATGGCCTACAATCACGTTAAAGGAGCCAATCATGGGTGAATTCATACTAACCTTGCTACACGCAGCTACAAATACTCACATCTTGCATTGGCAGACCAAAAGCTTTGCCGATCACACTGCATTAGGTGAGTTCTACACTGAACTGCCTGAACTGATTGATGCCCTGGTGGAGGCCACACAAGGCGTAATGGGTGAGATCATTCAATACCCAGCAGACTACTACCCACCAGCAGAAAATGGCTTACAAGAGCTAAAAGAACTGCGTGAGTATTTTGTAGACAATCGCAATGTAATGCCACCAGACAGTGAGATCCAGAACCTGCTGGACAGCATAGGTGATAGAATAGATTCAACCTTGTACAAGTTAAGATTTCTGAGTTAGTCCGTGGTCCTCTCCTAGCCCTGCAAGGCTATTAACCTCTTTCGGGAGGTTTTTTTTCGGGTCAAAAGTTTAAAAAGCCTAGCAAAAACAGAAAGCAAATGGGCTAAAAAAAAGAGGGGCCTCAAATTTTTAAGGGGGGGGGTCTTTTCTGTACGCAAAAAAACACCATTTTTACCCCCCCCAGACGAGTACTACATAGGGTTTACCCTAGTTCTCATGTGTTTTACCCCAGTGGTTTTTTTGCAACATTGTGTTTTTATACAGTTGTTTTTACGCAACAATGCATAGAACCACCCACAATCGACAATCGATTAAATGCATACCAGCATAGCCAAAACCTATAAAAAGCCCTCAAAAGCCCGATAAATAGCCTTGCTGCCACTATCTGGACACAATCGGACACGCTACCGCTTAGAGTTACCCCTACAGTGAAACAGACACAACAAAGCCTAGACCTGAAGCCTATAAATTGACGTACTCAAGCCTAGACCCAAAGCCTAGAAACAAAAAAAGCCCCTAAGGGCTTTATGTGGTTTAACTCACAAAAAGAACATTGTTTTACTTTTCATCAGTGACAGCCGCAAAATGGGATTGAGTATTTGAAATGAATTCGGCGATTGAATGCCTAGGGTGATATTGCACAACTTCCCAAGGGGTAACCGTTTCGTCATCATCATCTAACAATAAATACAGCACATCATCGAATGTGGCATTCAAGGGGTAATCAGATAACCACTCATTCAAGGCAAATCGTTCAGATGTTTTCATTGTGTAACCTTATGATTGAATAAAATCAGAGATAAAAATTTCAAGAATATCAACTCGCTGCAACTCGTCAAAATCACCGTTTGAATCGTTCCAAGCGATGGCTTTTCTTAGCTCTTCTGTCGGGGCTTTGTAGATATGCCAAGCTTCATCAGGAACACCGTGAAACAATCGAATTAATTGACCTTCTTTAAAATCATATGAAACATTATGCATAGTGAACCCCTTTAATTTGAGTGAAACCCGTTATGTCGTGTTTAGCCTTACCTTTAGCATATAAAGCCACTACTACTTGTTTTGGCTCAATATGCCTTACATCAGTGTTATCCCCATCAATAACATCCCATCCCCTAAATGAATCAGGGATATCACTTTGCTTCTGAAACACTACAGCAACTCTAGAGTTATTCCTATTTGATAAACCCTTGATACTGATAGGCTTTGGCGTGATAGCACTAAAGGAATAGGTTAAATCATAATTGTTTAACGTCTTACCCTCTAATGAACGTGAAGGATGTTTTGTATAGTCATAGAACATAACATCAGGAAACAACTGAAACAAATTCTTGTTTTCCCATATGATCAGATTCTCATAAGGGATATCACTTGTGCCATTGGGTCTTACAAGGGGCTTAAAGCCTAATCTAAGGGCTTTTCTTTGGATAGACCATACATCGGCGCACAATGACAATAAAAAGGCTTGCTGATGGTCATAGAAAAATTGGGTTTTGGCTTTTCTAGCCTTTTGTACGCTATTGAATGCTCCTCTACCCGCTGTATTGAGACATCCATGGAAACAGCCCGCTAAAAGGGCTAAAGGGCATAAAGTCTCATCAGGAACGAGATAGACAATACCCGTAAGATATCCTATCTTTTCCCCTTTAATGGTTTTAGTTGAAGATTCTCCAAGTATCGGGCGATACTCTAAGCCTAATGACTTGAGAATGAGTTTATATGGATTTTGCATTGTCTTTCCTTTTCGTGAATATATTAAGACCCTAGAAACCTAGGCCATAAACCCCTATTAATAAGGGTTTACAGTATAGATTTACATATAAATGATGAAATACGCTACCATAGGTGAAGAGATAATGACAGCGAATATAGTGGCATGAATTAAATCAGTGATAAAGCTTTTCATATTAATATACCTCTTGTTTGGATTCAATTAATAACTTGCATCCTAGAATGCATAATTCATCAATGGTTTCCTCTTCTAGATAATCCATCAATGGATATCCTGATGCATTTCGAATTGAATCAATGGTTTCATTGTATGTGCCGCTGTAGTCGTATTCATAAACCATTGTGACAATCACAGTACCGGATCCGCATCCGATTGTTGTCTCAAATTCAAAGGTAGCATCACCACCGATTGTGTTTTTTTGATCTTGTGTGAGCATAATTAATCCCTTATTTACAGTGTGGCACGATCTGCGAGGGCTGTCGTGATTTCACCATCACGTTCAAGAGAATCGATCCAATCACACCAAGTGACCCTAGTGTCAACCAAGTAATCAGAGCCTAGTATGTTTGAATAGTTTGGAATTTTGCGCTTTGAAAGATTAGGAAAAATTTCCCAAAACGCTGCGCGAAGGGCTTTTTGTGTAGTGTAGTTTGGCATGGTGATCCTTTAAGTTGAGTTGAGTTGATCAATGAAGGGCTAAAAATTGACCCCTTCACATATATAGCAGGGAAGAAACGTGCCAACTCTTGTAAGTTGTTGATTTCATTGATAGCTCCAAAACCCTATCAGTAGTTACCCTTAGAACGATAGATTGCACTTGATCATCATTCAAGTGAACATATAAGGAATGCAATAAATGCATAGATATAGGCATATGGGAATGACATTCCATTGTGTGAACGAAAAGAAAAACAAAAGATAAACCTAAGGCATTGATTAGCTCTTCTACAGAGGAGAGAGACAGACAGAGATAGGCTTTCCATAGCACGGCTAGAGACAGAACATAAAACAGAGAAAACCCGAAAATCATCGGGGTCTAGCTCACACACAAATTACAGCCCTCTACAGAGGAGGAATGGCCCACATGGCTACCATCCCCCTAGCCAGGCGCAATACCCCCCTAGAACGCCTCATAACCCCCCTAGAACCAGGAGGGGGTAGGTCTGGAAGGTGACGGAAAATAGGGGGCCCGCTCACCCATCCCCACTTTTTATTCAAAAACATTTCCCCCCCACTACTCATCCTGCACAAAGAACTAAACATTAGCATTACAAACAATGCTGAAACCTCGTTAAAGTGCCAGAATACACGGGTTTATACAAAGAATTGGTAAGCAGGAATGTAGTACTTGCGCCCCTGTATAAATTTTTTTACCTAAAAGTTTTTTGGTTGCTACAATTCAGGCATTGCAAGGAGAATGTATGGAATGGAGATTGGCACATCCGTTAGATGACGTAGATGACATTGTGGAGATGGCAGACACTATCTTTGGGCAAGAGGCTGATGGCATACTGACGAGGGACAGGAACGTTTTTAGAAAGCATGTAACGGTTACTGCTACTATGCAACTGTTTGACAAAGGCAGAGAGTTTCTTGCTGTTTGCAGGGATGTGGATACGTTAGTTGCGTACTGTTGGTTTGACCGTGGTGGGTATACAACATATGCCAATGAAGAGATCAGCAATGCTAAGTTCCACCACCTTGATTTAAGTCTTCCGGTTAGAACCAGAGTAAGGTTACTTAACGAGATGATTGATCAGCATATATTGTGGGCCAGTAGCTGGGGTATTCCGGTTATCTGCTCAACAAGTATTAGAGCAGAGCATAATGGGTTTATGAAGATTCACAAGAAACGTGGGTTTACTGTTAATGGCTCATATGCCTGGGGACGCACTGCAGAATTATTAAAGGAAATGAAATGAAAATACCTAAACCCAATGACGCAATATATGGAGATATTCGTCCTCAAGATTCTAATGTTACCAGTGAAGAAGAGAAACAAAAGAAGCGTGATTATTATCAGAGAAAGAAAGCTGAACAAAAGGCAATGAAGTTAGCTACTGGTAAGCAAGAACCTAAGGAGCCAAAGGTTCCGGTATTCACACTTGGTCGGCCTAAGTCGGTGGTTAACCGAGTAACTGAATACGGCGCTTTGTTTAACAAGCTTAATGATGAACGTGCCGCCAAAGGTCTACCCCCACTCAAGACGGCAATGGAAGTCTTGATTGATGCTATGCAGTCTGATGAGTTGGATATCAAGGACAAGGCTAAGATTGCTGATAAGCTTGCCCCCTTTGAATCCTCAAGAGCGCCTATAATTTCGATTGAACACGTTAACAACGTGAACAAAGAGGAAGAGGTGTCTGCTGATGATGCATTAGATGATTTCTTGCAGTCTCTTCGCAAAGTGTGATAATAGCAATACTTTCATGAAAGGTTAGTATGTCTACAAACTTCCTGTACGCCCAAGCGCCTAACCGCAAGGGTAACATTGGTAAACTATCTCCAAGCCACTCAACAGGCGTAACTGCTGTTTGTGGACCTAAGCATGGCACTGATACACCTAAGGGTAACCAAGGCGCTCCTGCGTATGCCCGTGCAACAGCTAACACTTCTGCTGGCGCTACTGGTGGTCGCAAACAAAAAGTTATGGTCAGCACACATGCTGATTACTGTGGGACTATCAAGAATGATGGTTACATGAACAGTGACCGCAACAACTATCTCAAGTGAGGCCAACATGTCTGCATACGGTAAAGTAATTTCTGGCGGTAAAGCCATGACAAGCGGTCTAACTAAAGGCATTAATGACAAGTTGAAAAACTATGCTGAAAGCCACAAGTATTCCGCAATGTTGGCTACTGCTGTTGGCAAGACGTTCAATCAGAACCCTTTGTCTGATAACCATTTGAACAACATCAATGTAGCTGCCAAGAAAAGCTTCACAACTCCTAAGTTGCCAAGCAAGGTTTGAGATATGGCGCACGATAAAGCTATTGCACACAAGACTACGGGTAAGGGTAAGACCTATAACCCAACAGACAAAGGTGCTGGCATGACCGCCAAAGGCCGTGCTGAATACAACAAAAAGAATGGTAGCAACTTAAAAGCGCCAGCGCCTAACCCCAAGACCAAAAAGGATGCGGGGCGTAAGGCATCATTTTGTGCCCGTATGGAGGGCGTAGTTAGAAACGCTAAAGGTCCTGCTGAACGGGCCAAGGCATCACTCAAGAATTGGAAATGTTAAATGGCTAAACCTGGACTCTACGCAAATATTGCGGCAAAGAAAGAACGCATCGCCAATGGCTCGAAAGAGAAGATGCGTAAGCCTGGCACAAAGGGCGCACCTAGTGCCAAGGATTTTAAAGATTCGGCTAAGACAGCCAAAAAGAAATAAGGATTGATATGAAAATTGCAAACTTTAAACGTGATGAAGAAAACAAGATTATTGCCTTGGATGCTGAAGGCAATGAAACCCCTCTGGACTTTGGTTATGTGGCAGAACACAAACCCCAGATAGGTGATGACTACCCAACAATTGAAGAAACTTCAGAATTTGTAGCACCCACTGAAGCTCCCGTTGAAGAACCCGCAGCACCCGCTGCATAACTTAGGAATAGCATGGCAACGTATGATATTGACGCACTGAAAGAAGATCTTCCAACAGCTAAAGATTTAGCGCAGTTTGTGTATGACAGAACACAGATTGCGTTAGACCTTATTGGCAAGCCAAAAGAAGATCAATACCAAGTTGCAAAAAACGCCCTTGAAGGCCGAAAGATTCCTTCCGAATATGTAACGGATGTCAATCCCTACATTGACAAAAAGGAACTGATTCCTGAGGACGATCTGCCTCCTCTTCCTGAACGCCCTGCTGACTTGCCAGATATTGAGTCGCGAATTCATTATTTTGGTGCAACAAATATGCCCCACCCATCCAACCCTCAATCGGATGAGAAGGTCGCTATTGATTTCCGCAAGTACGACAATGGCACGGTGACGTTTCAAATTGTTGGCCCCGTCTTCCAAGTAGCTGTTGGTGAACGTCTGAACAAGTTTGGTCAGCGTGTGCCAGAGAAATACACATGGAATGACCCCCGCACAGGCGAGACTTTGATGAAGCGCCCTGATGGCACATTCACCGAGCGTGGTCGCAAGCTGTTCCAGTATTGCTCTGGCGAAAAAGGCGGTGGTATCTGGGGTTTGATTGACCGTGATCTGACTAGCATTTCGTCTAAGAACATTGTTGACCCGTGGGCGTAATGGAAGATCAATCTTCCGTCTTTCGTCAGAAGCTATCGGCTCAAGCAGAAGTTTGCGCCCGTAAGACTCTTGAGTGGTTACAGAAAGATCTTCAAGGAGATCGGACTCTACCCCCTCAAGACGTTTACTATTTAGCCTCTGCCGCTGATTTGCTTTTGTCTATGCGTGACCTGTATGGCAAAAAGTGAAGCCAGTGACTACATCCAACCGATCTACAAAGATCGAGCCTTAAAACATCTTGTTAAGTTGGCTGGTGGCAAAAAGGCTACCAACCAAATGGACTCTGACCAGCTACGCAAGATGATGGCGGCAAGAGATACTATTGCCAAAGACATGCAGTACAACGCTTTGAAATGGTTTAGGCCATTTAAGTATCAGACTGACTTTTTTGAAACTGGCAATCATTTCACCCGCCGAGGGATGATTGCGGGTAACCGTACCGGAAAGACCATTGCGTCCACCTATGAGACTGCTTACCACCTAACAGGCATGTATCCTAAAGGTTGGAAAGGCAAGAAGTGGGACAAACCTATTATTGCTATGGCGGCTGGTGAATCTTGGGAACAAGTTGCAAAAACGCTACAGTCCAAATTGTTGGGTTGTGACGATATCAAACAAGCATACAAACTAGGAACGGGTGCTATTCCTTTGGAAAGCATTGACGAGAAGTCATACCGCACCGATGGTGCAAACGTCCTGTCTATTGAAATCTGGCATTCTTCTGGTGGCAAATCCAAACTCTACTTCTCCAATTACACACAGCAAGTGCGCCATTTGCAGGGTTTTGAACTTGACCT
>Ga0209088_10000411_pt1 | contig 31116 bp, 32 predicted proteins | sample S_140625_EF_Meta_FD_187324 | JGI IMG/M metagenome (GOLD analysis project Ga0209088, IMG submission 187324) | Freshwater microbial communities from Lake Simoncouche, Canada to study carbon cycling - S_140625_EF_MetaG (SPAdes) (version 2) | ecosystem: Environmental > Aquatic > Freshwater > Lake ... | reverse complement strand
TGGTGAACCAATCAGATGACCTACTTCTTGTTTCGAACAAGGGCATGTCAATCAGATTCTCAGCGAGCGATGAATCACTTCGTCCAATGGGAAGAGATACCAGTGGAAACATAGGTATGCACTTCCGTTCTGGTGATCACCTGCTATCAGCAGACGTGATAACTGATAAGGGATTCGTATTTGTTGTCACCGAAGGTGGTTTCGCTAAGCGAACAGCTGTTGAGCAGTATCGCCTCCAGAACCGTGGTGGTATCGGTATCAAGGTAGCCAAGCTTGAAGAAAAGCGTGGGGATATCGTGGGAGCGCTAATCGTTGAAGAAGATGACGAGGTACTAATAGTCCTCACCAGCGGTAAAGTGGTCAGGTCAGCTGTGAGTGAAGTTCCTGCTCGTGGCCGAGACACCATGGGTGTTGTTTTTGCTCGTTTCGATGATGAAGACTCAGTTCTAGGATTAGCTAAGAACAGTGAGCGTAATCTCGAAGGCGCAGAAACAGGTGCCGTTGAGGTTGTAACTGAAGAGTCAGGAGAGTAAATGAGCATCTTTTCACGTCAGGTAAGACGTAGTGAATCATCAAGTGCGAAGCCTGTGAACCTAAAGTTGGTCAAGGTCAACTTCTGGTCTGTAGTTAGATTTGCCTTCATTTTGACTGTTGCTCTAGGAATTGGGCTTGTCATCGCTTTGACCCTAGTGTTCTTCATCTTGAATCTTGCTGGTTTCAGCAACCTCTTGAAGAGCTTCCTAACAGTCGATGTGACCCTGCCAGCAGTGCTCTCAGTCTCACTGAGTATTGCAGTGTTCCTAATTGTTGTTGGAACAGTTCTAGCAGGCGTATGGGCTGCAATGTTCAACATCATCGCCAGGATCACCGGCGGAGTATCAGTAGGTTTCACAAATAACTAAATAACGGCCAATGTTCAAACTTTCGGTTTGAGACAACGCCTCATATCAGATAAGGTTAAGTCTGCTCAACGGGCCTATAGCTCAGGTGGTTAGAGCGCTTCACTGATAATGAAGAGGTCGGAGGTTCAAGTCCTCCTAGGCCCACCAGGAAGTACTCTCAACCGAGTGGGCTTCCGAATGGGGACTTAGCTCAGTTGGTAGAGCACCTGCTTTGCAAGCAGGGGGTCAGGGGTTCGACCCCCCTAGTCTCCACTCAAGTGGAAAGACCGGTCAGAAATGACCGGTCTTTTTATTTAATCCCTAGGAGATATTTCAAATAAGGACACCTAGTGTTCGATGGGGCGGGAGTAGCATAAAAGTATGTAAGGTTTCTTACTTCTAGATTGTGATCGGGGATTTACATGAACAAGACATCAGCTCTCAAAGCGCTATTAGCCATCGGTTTAGTGTTTGGTTTGGCTGGTTGTGCTCCTGCTGAATCTCAAGCACAAATAGAGGCTGACTTCATCAAAATCGCTAAAGACTCTTGCGCTAAGGCACAGAAGGAAGACGTCATTCAGAGATACACCAATGACAAGCCGGCGAGAGTTATTGCCTTATCAAGAGATCACGCATACAAGGATTACAGCGCTATCTACTTTGATAACAAAGACAAAGCACAGGTTATCTATGAACTTGAACTAACAGTTTGTGGACCTAGCTACTTGCTATCAATGCAAGAAGAAGCCAATCACGATAACTCCGGTGACTATGAGCACCACATCAAGAGAAACGATGATGGCACATACACCTGGACTCAACATGTTTATGGTGAGGACGGCGGCAAGCTTGCTGACACAATTTTCACTGTCTTAAACGGTGTCATCGTTGCTGCTGATAATGAGGGTCTCCCACAAGATCAGACCATCGAGTATGGTCCAGTGACAGGAGCTGACCTTCAGGCTCTCAAGGATGCTGTTGATGCTGAGTTGGAAAGACTAAGCGAATAAAGCTCTTACTTAGAGAAGTACACCAAGAGGATATCTTGGTGTTCTTTTCTTTTATGCAGGATAAAGATTCGTTATGGCAGGCTGCCTTCACAAGCAAAGACCCAACGGACCTAACTGCTCACACTGAGCATTGGAAGAAGAACCTCAGTAATCCTGAAGTTCTAATGAGAACCATTTTGGTCGATGATCATGTAGTTGGGAATATCGGAAGATACTTCATGGATGGTGTTCCACAACTGACCTATTGGATTGGGTCTGAATACAAGAACCAAGGAATCGCTAGTTTAGCTATCCAGCAATTTCTATCGTTGGATACACAGAGACCAATGGAGGCTCGAACTGCGTTCGATAACCTCGCATCAGCAAGAGTGCTTGAGAAGAATGGGTTCGTATCAATCGGAACAGATACTTACTTCGCTAATGCACGTAACGCTGAGATAGTTGAAACTATTTGGCGATTGGTTTAACGTCTCTAAACACATTTCGAAGAATTAGAGCTGCAAGTAATACGACAGCACCACAGAACATGATGGTTGCTCTAATACCAAACTGAGCTGCTAAGAAACCAATCAATGGTGAACCAATAGGTGTTCCACCCATAAAGATCATTAGATAGATTCCCATGACTCGACCACGCAAAGCACTGTCAGTATTGCTCTGGACATAGGTGTTTGCAGAAATCAAAGTCAGCAACACAGTTGCTCCCATTATCGGCAACATGATTGCATACATAACAGGAGTCGGTAGGTAAGCAGATGCCATCACTAGAACACCAAACAGTGCTGCTCCTCGAAGAATGTTTTTAGTTGTTCGGTGTTTTTCTAGTCGAGCTGCTATCAGAGCCCCCGATAGTGAACCAACAGCAAGGATGCTTCCTAAAGCACCAAACTGATCTGGCCCCATACCGAATTCTTTGGTTGCCATAAGAGCTATGAATATCTGAAAGTTCAAACCAAAAGTAGTTGTGAAGAAGACCGTCAACATAACCAACATCAAATCTCTTCGATCTCTCACATATGTGAAAGCTTCACTGAGTTTGTTTGCTCTCTTAGGTTTGACGGTGATGTGTAGGTCTTTATCGCGAATGACAAGAAGGGTTGCAACCATCACAACGTAGGTTGCAGTGTTTATCAAAAAGGACGGACCGGTTCCGAAGTAATAGATCAGGTAACCACTCAGAGCAGGGCCGACTAGTCTTCCAACGTTGAAATTAGCTGAGTTCAAGCTAACCGCGTTAGCCAGATCATCTTTACCAACTAGTTCACTGGTAAAGCTCACTCGAATAGGAGAGTCAATTGCTGTAAAGATTCCAAGTAATAGCGCGAGAGCATAAACGTGCCAGAGTTCAACCGAATTGGTAACTACAAGAACGCCAAGAACAACAGAAGATAAACCAGCACCAAAATTCGTAAGCAGTAATAGCTTTCGCTTACTGAACCGGTCAGCCAGTAAACCTCCGTAAAGGCTTAGCAACATCGCAGGTAAGAACTGGATAGCAGTTACTAGACCTAGGGTTGCAGCATCATTGTTTGTGAGTTCAAGAACAAGCCAGTCTTGAGCGACTCGTTGAGTCCAAGTGCCAATATTTGATAGGGCGTTAGCTGGATAGAGTATTCGAAAGTTACGATGCTTAAACGATCTCAACGCTGAACTTTTGGCCACTAGACCAATCTACTTGCTCTATGTTGCTGTATTTTGTGATTATGAAGATCAGACAGATAGCTCTTGGTTGTAAAGACCTTACTAGAGCTCAAGATTTCTATACCAGGCTCTTGAGGGTCGAACCAACAGCAGTATTTAACCCACCAGGCTTCTGCTTTTTTGATTTGGAGGGAACCCGACTACTTATTGAAGTAGGCGGTCCTGCTTCTTTGATCTATCTTGAAGTACCTGACGTGAAGGAAGCAGTATCTGATCTTCGTGAACGTGGCTTCAAGATAACTAATGAGCCTCACATAGTCTTTCCTGACCCTAACGGTGTCTTTGATCACCCAGGCAATGAATGGCTTGCCTTCATTGAGGATTCTGAAGGTAACCCAGTTGGACTGATGAGCAGGGAAAGAGTTTAGTCTTCAGGTTTCTGAGGCATCTCGCGCATAGTTCTAAGCGGTGAGAAGAATACAAAGCTAGCGGCAAATAAACCACCGAGAGCACCAATCCATAGAGTTGGAACAACACCTAACCAGGTTCCTAATCCACCTGAGATCAAAGCACCTATCGGCATACAACCCCAGACCATAAACCTGATTGAAGCATTCATACGTCCTAGCAGATGTTCCGGACAGATACGTTGTCTCGCGGTTACCTGAGTGATGTTGTATGTCAGAGCTAGCATCGATGTCATGAAGAACTGAATCCCAAGAAGCACTAAGGCAAATTCTCTTGGCACAAACCAAGCCAATGGAATTAAGAGTTGAACACAACCAGAGACGATAGCGGATAAAACTACTAGCGGACCTTCACCAAATATCTTGATGAGTTTAGGGGTAATGGTTGCACCAAGTAATCCACCAATAGAACCGATTGAAGCTAAGAGGCCAAAGGCTGCTGTATTGAATCCTAGATACTCTTCTCTAAAGAAATAGAGAGCGAACATTGTTCCAGCAATAGTTCCAAAGAGATTACTTGTTGAGGTTGTGAAAGAGATTGCTCTGATAAGTCTTTGGTTCCATACGAATTGAAGTCCAGCTGCTATTTCCTTAGTTAGTGGTTTTCTATCTGCTTTGACTTTCGGCACTTCACGATCTTTGATAAACCAAAGTGAAACAGCAGAGACAAAGAAACTAAAGGCGTCAACTATAAGTAGCAGCGGTGCTTTGAATACTTGGAGTAGTGCACCAACTAAACCAGGACCTGCGATACCTGAGATTTGTCCTGTTGTTTCTAATCGAGCATTACCAACACCGATGTATTCCTTAGGTAGAAGGATTGGGATGTAACTCTGATAAGAGACATCAAAGAAAACAGTGGCAACGCTAAGCACAGCACCAATAACCATCAACTGATAAATATTTAGTAACCCAAAGAACCAGAGAATTGGAACGATAGCGACAGCAAGCATTCTCACTAAATCAGCAATCAGCATTACACGACGTTTGATCCAACGATCAACTAAAGCTCCAGCTAGCAAACCAAAAATCAAGAACGCAGAGGTATCAGCTGCTGTTAGTAAACCCATCTCCCATTCAGTTGCACCAAGGAAAGTAACAGCGATAACTGGAATGGCGATACCTGAGATTTGAGATCCAACAGCACTTACAGATTGACCAATCCATAACGCGAGGAAACCAGGTTGACGAACTACGCTCTGTTGTTTAGACACCCGTTAAAACTAACAACCGCAGCCCAAAAGGACTGCGGTTGTTATTAGTTTGAAGTAATTACTTTGTTTGGTTCTTCTGGTTGCTAATACCGATACCAAAGGCACCAAGAGCTGCAAATAGAACACCAAGCGCTGCGAGAGTGTTTGATGACGAACCATCAGCTGAACCAGCAAGTTCAAGGTTCTTATACATCAGGGTGTCATCGACCGCGCCAACAGTCATTTGACACATCTCAGGAGTCTCCAGACAAGGATCAACTTCACCATCTGCAGGCAGTGTGTTGTAAGCGACTTGGTCCATACAGATTGTTGACTCATTGCCATCAGCGTCAGTGGTTGTGGTGCAACCAGATGCAGGAACTGGCTCTTCAGTTGACCCTAGAACTCCTCCACGAGCACAGACATCTCCACCTTCTGGTGTGGTCCAGCAAGTCCCGTCATCAGTATTTAATTCTTCGTAAGCTACCGCAACTGGTTCACAGGTACCTGAGACACCGTCATCGCTTAGGACCGCTTCGTATCCAACAGCACAGTCAGTTAATTCAAATGGGGTCTCAGCGCTAGCCATAGAAGCTGATGCGCCAATCATTCCGCCGGCAAAAAGCACAGCGATTGCAAGTTTGTGTAGTTTCATAAAACTCTCCTCCTCGAGTTGATTAAAGACTACCCAAAACTAAATAACAATGGTGTGCCGTTAGGCTGTGAATATCCCGTATTCGTAAAACTGAAAGTGGCTATGTCTGACGCTAAATTGCTCTGGTCTGAGGAGTTCAATCAAGGTGCAGGATCTGCACCTAATCCCGCTATTTGGGGCAGAGACATAGGAGATGGCTCTAGTTATGGCATTCCTGGCTGGGGGAATAACGAATTACAGGTTTACACAGCCGAGAACGCCTTTGTTACTAGCGAGGGCGTATTAGAGCTTGAAGCTAAACAGATTACTGATGGTTCAGCAGGGGAGGCTTACTATGGGCCAGCTCAGTGGACCAGTGCTCGATTGGTTACCAAGAACAAGTTACACATCAAATACGGCCGCATAGTTATTAGAGCTAAGGTCCCAGCCGGTGTTGGATTATGGCCGGCATTCTGGATGCTTGGGGACAGCATGGATCAAGAGGGTTGGCCTCTTGCTGGTGAAATCGACATCATGGAATGGGTTGGCAAGAAACCTTTAGAAGCTCTAGGCACATTACATGGCCCTGGTTACTTTGGTGATAATGGTTGTGGTGGCAAGACTGAACTCGATGCTCCAGCTTCAGATGATTGGCATGAGTTCTCAATCAACTGGAAGCCAAATGAGATTTCATGGTTCGTTGATGAAACCGAATATTTCAGGGCAACCCCGCAAAGCGTTGAACCGAATCAGTGGGTTTATGAACACCCGTTCTATTTCCTACTAAACCTTGCTGTTGGTGGAAACCTAGGTGGACCACTAGCAGAGGGCCTTCCGTCATCTAACAAACTGATGGTTGATTACATTCGAGTTTATGAATTTGAAGGACACGGCGAAATCTTGTGGATCAACAACTAGTAGCACTCTTTCTAACTGTTTCAGTGGCTAGTGCTGTTGAGATGGTGGAAGCAGCGACCATTGTGCTGGCAATGGGTTCTGTTAGAGGTTGGCGTTCAGCGCTAACTGGAACTGTTGTTGCATTAGTAACTTTAGGGCTCATAGTTTTAATTGCCGGTCCATCAATACTTTTAGTACCAATTGACATACTTCGAATAATCGTTGGAGTGCTACTACTTATCTTTGGCATGCAGTGGCTCAGAAAAGCAGTGCTGAGATCAAGTGGTTTCAAAGCGTTGCATGATGAAGAAAAGATATTTGCCAAAGAACTCTCGCTTGCTAAAACAGCAACTTCTAAAAAGGTGTTTGCTGATTTAGATAAATACTCTTTTACCCTCACGTTCAAAACAGTTTTACTTGAAGGCTTTGAAGTTATCTTTATTGTTCTCACTTTTGGTGCACTAAAGAATTCCATTGGGACAGCAACACTGGCGGCACTATTTGCTCTAGTGATTGTTGCTGGCAGCGCTTTTGTAATTAGAAAACCATTAGCTCGAGTGCCAGAGAATACTTTGAAGTTCATAGTTGGAATCATGGCTGCCACCTTCGGAATCTTCTGGACAACAGAAGGCTTAGGTTTTATCTGGCCGTTTGCAGATGCAATCTTGCCGCTAATCGCTATCTGGGTCTCGATTATTTCTTATGCCTGCGTGCTCTGGTTGAAGAAAGTTTTGAAGAAACAACCTGCAGCAAAACTGCGAACTAGTGAAATAACAGTAAGTTCGCCAGGCAGATTTGTTAGGGTTTTCAAAACAATTATTGAATTCATCAAGGAATTCGTGATTGCTGATGAATGGATCACAGCTGCGGCCTTGTGGGGAATAGTGTTCCTTGGAAGCATCATTAGTTATGGCTCAGAGCTTTGGCCATTAGTCCTTGTTTACTTTACGATTTTGTTGCCATTCGGTTTACGAATGAATATTTCACTGAAAAATAAATAATTAATTCCCGCTTTCGACATTCCTGCGAAACTGTTGACAGTTTCAACATGTTCCCGTTTATCTGTATAAAGTTGATTTTGGATGCAAGTGCATGGGGCTTTAAAAAGTCAGGTAAGTAAGAAAAATGGTACAGAAGCAAAGCGCGGAGCACATCGAATCGGCTTGGAACTGGTTCGTTACTAAGTATGAAGCTCGCGGATACAAGTCCTTAAACCAGTTCGCCATCGCAACTGGAATGCAAAAATCAAGCCTTAGCCGCTATTTCCACCTAGAGCGTGAGATCCCATCGGGTACCGTAGGCAAGCTTTGTGCAGAGCTCAAAGTCTCTCCAGAAGAGCTTCTAAAGGCTGTTGGAGCCTTGGGTTGGCCTGCTAAACCTAAGCGCAATCGCGGATAAGTAAGTTCCGGCCCTTTTCTTCAAACTCTCGGCAATGGTCTGGATCAGCCCAAAGCCTAATAACGTGAGTAAGAACCTCAGGGGTTAGTGCTGGCCTACAAACGGCAGCTATGTCCTCCGATGGGGTGCCCATCTGAACTATGACGCGCATGCGCCCTGGCTCAGGGAACTCCAGCGAAGTCACTGTTTCGCCTCTTGTAGCTAGTATTTCTATCTGCATGTTGCCCCCGAAGTAGTAGTGGACGGGAATATTCCCAATAGGGAACATCTCAAACATTGTAGATAGAACCACCGACATTTATGTGTAATTAAGCCCTCTGATTTCAAAACACACGTTAAATGTTCTATTTACCGCCATGCGAGAATAGACACATGACCTTACATACACACGTAGCAACTTTCCATACCAACCACGGCGACATCAAGGTAAACCTTTTTGGCCTAGCGGCCCCAGTAACAGTCGCCAACTTTGTTGGCCTAGCTGATGGCACTAAAGAGTGGACCCATCCTCGTACCGGTGAGAAGAACACCAATAAGCCGCTATACAACGGCGTTATCTTCCACCGCATCATTCCTAACTTCATGATCCAAGGTGGAGACCCAACTGGAACAGGCATGGGTGGTCCTGGTTACAACTTCAATGATGAGATCAGCGAACACAACTTCCAAGAGCCATACAAGCTAGCTATGGCTAACGCAGGTCCTGGTACCAACGGTTCACAGTTCTTCATTACTGTTGCTGAAACCGGATGGCTATATGGCAAGCACACCGTTTTCGGTGAGGTAGCTGATGCAGCTTCACGTGAAGTAGTTGACAACATTGCAGCTGTTCCAACCGGAGCAATGGATAAGCCACTCGATGATGTAATCATCGAATCGATTTCCATCGAAAAGGTTTCTGCTTAGTGGATCTGACCACAACTTGTTACAAACACCCCGATCGAGAGACCGGGGTGTCTTGTCAACGTTGTGAGCGATACATCTGTACTGATTGCGCTACCCCTGGTGCAGTTGGTTTTCTCTGTCCTGAGGATGCGGGAGATCGCGTAAAGATACGCCGCGCTAACTTTCAGAAATCTCCTTTTCAAGCAGCACCAGTAACCATTGCACTTATTGCAATAAACGTTTTGGTTTATGTTGCACAACAGATTTATCCAGCGCTGATCGATTCTTTGGCTTATGCCAATGTTGGTAGTGACACCGACTACGGCAGCATCATCCGTGTTTTCACTTCTGGTTTTACTCACTCCAATACTCAGATCACACACATTCTCTTCAACATGTATTCCTTGTTTGTTTTGGGAACTGTGATTGAGCCAATGATTGGCAAGCTTCGTTTCTTGATTCTATATTTTGCTTCGATGTTTGCTGGTGCTATTGGAGTTTTGTTTATGGCTCCTTGGGGAACAAGTGTTGTTGGCGCTAGCGGAGCAATCTTTGGTTTGATGGCTGCTTACTTGATTTTCCTTCGAGCATTGAAACTAAGTGCTGGACAGATGTATTTGATTATCGGCATTAACTTAGTTCTTGGTTTCTTACCTGGCATTGCTTGGGAAGCTCACGTTGGTGGGTTGATTGCCGGTGGTGCAACAGCTTTCGTTCTTGCTTACACAAGAAAACGCGAACAGAAGAATTTGCAAATAGCCGGACTTGGTTTAGTTCTTGTAATTCTTATCGGGCTGTGGGTATTCGGGAACTCTTTAGTTCCAACAGCAATGGTTTGGTAATTACTTCCAGCGAGTTAGGAAGCCGAAACCAACCATCATCAAACCGAAACCTACGATGATGTTTCCAGCACCTAGGTCAATCGGTGAACCGCTACCTAATGGGTATAAAGTCTGGCTGATGTAATAAACCATGATCCAAAGAAGACCAACAATCATTAGTGTCAGGGTCACAGGTAGGAACCAAGCAGGGTTGCCACCATTAGCCTTGTTAGCCTTAGCTGAATCAGGAACAGCAGGCTTGGCTGGACGCTTTAGTAACTTGATTGATTTCTTTTCGTTTTCAGACATGGGGCAATTCTAATACAAGGGCACAAAACCCAGTTAGGCTTAAAACCTAATGGTCAAGATTCTCGTTCTCGATAACTACGATTCCTTTGTTTATACGCTCAATGGCTACCTTCAGCAGCTAGGGGCTCAGACAGAGGTGCTTCGCAATGACGTGGTACCTGTTGAGGAATTACCTGAATTATTGGCTAAATACGATGCAGTTTTGATATCTCCTGGTCCTGGCACCCCATTTGATGCCGGTTTGAGCATTCCAACCGTAAAACAAGCCCTGAAGACAGGCCAACCTATATTTGGTGTCTGCCTTGGCCATCAGGCAATAGCCGAAGCTATGGGAGCAACTGTTAGAGGCGCTGAAGAACTGATGCACGGTAAGACCAGTCAGGTCTTTCATGATGCCAGCTTGATCTATAAAGACGTCCCAGAACCTTTCACAGCAACCAGGTATCACTCGCTCGCTGTTGTTGCAGAGACAGTTCCGGAAGATCTCATTGTGACAAGTAAGACTCAAGGTGGAGTAATCATGGGATTACAACACAAGACACTGCCTATTTATGGTGTTCAATTTCATCCTGAATCTGTGCTTACTCAAGGTGGCTACCAGATGTTGGGTAACTGGTTAGAGTCCATTGGACTTCACGGCGCAGCTGAAAAAGCTAAGGGTCTAAACCCGTTAGTTAATCTGTAATTAGTTAATACAGGACAGCGTCAAAACAATTGTCTGCAACTGAGGTTGCGAACCAGGCAAGATTGACTGAGCGATAACAGTTGTTCCTGCAGTTCCAGCACAACCTGCTTCAACCTGTGACTGAACGGTATAACCAACCTGTGGAGCCGATAGCTGAGCAATCGCATCAGCTTGATCGAGATTCACAACATTAGGAACAGTTACCATTCCAGTTGAAATAACAAGATTGACAATTGTTCCTGCAGGAATGCTCTTATTAGCTGCAGGGTCAGATGAGATAACAAGGTTTAGTGCAACAGTTGCTGAATCTGATTGTGTGATTACACCAAGTTCTAATTTGGCATCCGTCAAAGCAAGAGTTGCTTCCTCTTCGGTCAACCCTCGAAGATCAGGCATCAAAACTTGTTCTTTACCGGCAGAGACTAAAACAGTGATGGTTGTTTTAGCGCCAACCTGTTGACCTGCTGGAGGATCAGTTGAGATAACTGTGCCAAGTGGAATGGTGTCAGAGAGCTGAAGTTGTTTATCAACTAACAACTTCTGGTTTGTGAGAGTTGTGTAAGCCTCGTCGTAAGTTTTACCAACAACGTTTGCAACAGAGATCTTGCCACCGCCACCGCCACCGAAGTTCAGTAGTGCTGCTCCGCCAGCGATAAGCCAAATAACAAGACCGATGATTAGAACACCAGCACCACTACCAAAGCCCCACATCAACCCAGCAGATGGCTTATCAGTGCTGCTCTTTTTCTTGATGGTTGTGGTTAGTACCTGGGTGCTACCAGTTTCGAAACCTAATTGACTAAAAGCATCATCTTCAATTAGTTCTGTTTCAGGTTCAGGCGAGGTAAGAATAGTTCCAGTTGCTTCTTCATTAGCGCTAGCTAGTAGTTCAGCAAATGGATCGCTCTCTGGCAGAACTGGTTGCACTGTTGTTGGTTCTAATACCTCTTGATCAATTGGTTGCATAGGTGCAGTAGCTGGCTGAGCCCCATCATCAAATGCTTCAACTGATTGACCACTAACACTTGCAGCTAGCGCTGTTCTGAATTCACTAGCTGACTGGAAACGAGCTGTTCTATCTTTAGCAAGAGCTTTCATAACTACAGAATCAATAGCAGTAGAAATACTCGGAACGATACTTGAAGGAGTTGGTGCTACTTCACTAACGTGCTGGTAAGCAACTGAAACGGCAGTTTCACCTGTGAAAGGTGGTCGACCGGTGAGCATCTCATATAACAAGACACCGGTTGAATAAAGATCGCTTCTGAGATCAACGGTCTCCCCTCTTGCTTGTTCAGGTGAGAAGTATTGAGCTGTTCCAACAATGCCATTGGTGTGAGCAAGCGTTGCTGAAGAATCACTCACTGCTCGAGCAATACCAAAATCCATCACCTTGACAGCATTTGAATCAGTGATCATCACGTTCGCAGGTTTGATATCTCTGTGAACCACACCTGCAGCATGAGAGAACTCAAGAGCTGTCAACACACCAGTGGCGTAAGCGATAGCTTCCTGCTGAGTTAGTTTTCTTGCACGAAGTATCTCTCTGAGCACTTCACCACGGACTAGTTCCATGACTATATATGGCAGGTGTCTTTCAACACCGTTGGAATCTAAGGTAACTTCATCACCTGCGTCATAGACGCGAACAATGGTCGGATGAGCCATACGAGCAGAAGCTTGAGCTTCTTGGCGGAAACGAATTTCAAAACTGGAATCAGCTGCAAGGTCAGCTTTGAGCAACTTGATGGCGACAGTTCTGCCTAGGCGGGTATCGACACCTGAGTAAACCTCAGCCATGCCACCACGACCAATAAGTTCCCCTAGTTCATAGCGGCCAGCAATGATTTTGCTGTTTTCGCTCATGCACCGCTCCAATTCAAATATTGTTCAACTGCTCAAAGTTTATCTTCGCCAACCGCTAATAAAACTTAGTGTTCGCTGTTAGTTATCCACCGTGTTTGGATCAACTAATTGTTGGTAGTAATACACCTGAATAGTGCTACCAACAGTAATTGTTCCAAGCGGCGATAAGTCATAGACCTGAGAGATACGAGGGTCATCAGCTGGAACTGATGTTCCAGCAATAGGTTCAACCACAAGACCTAATTCGGTTAGCTTAGGAACCACCAGTGAGACATCGAGACCGGCATAGTCAGCCTTAAATACAGCAACAGTTTTAGCTGTTTCAGTTGGGGTCGGTTTCGTTGTCTCAGTCTGAGTGTTTGAAGGAGTGGGGTTTGGATCGATGGTCTTCTTAGGAGCTACTAGTCCTGCCCAAACAACAGCAGCAATAGTTGCAAGCAAAACAACTATGAGAGCAACCCAAGGCCAAATCGCAGGAACCGATTCGGTTGGCTTGGTGTCGGTGTTGATAACTGTGGTCTCATCACTAACTTCACGAACAGCTGGTGGAACAACAGTGTTCACTGGAATATGTGCTGCTGCATCTGCTAGCAGTGCCTCTGCTCTTGCAGCAAGAGCTAAAGCTGAACTTGGTCTTTGATCTGGTTTCTTAGCCATGCAGTCCATGATCAGTTTGGCTAACTTGTGATCAATGTGTTCCGGTAGTGCTGGAGGAACATCATTTATCTGTGCCATAGCAATAGCCATCTGACTATCACCTTTGAATGGACGTTTACCAGCTAGAGCTTCATAGGCAACGATGCCCAGAGAGTAAATATCTCCTGCAGCAGTTGCAGCCTTACCGGTAGCTTGCTCGGGAGCTAGATACTGAACTGTTCCCATCACTTGACCGGTTTGAGTAAGAGAAACTTGGTTAGCAGATCTAGCGATACCAAAGTCAGTTATCTTTACATGGCCTTCAGGAGAGATAAGTAAGTTACCTGGCTTGATATCTCTATGCACTAAACCTTCACGATGAGCTGCATCAAGAGCTAAAGCAGTTTGCGCAATGATTGAAATTACTTGTTGCTGCGGAAGTGTTTTCTCTCTTTCAAGAATTGATGAAAGTGATTCACCAGGAACTAATTCCATAACTAGGAAAGCACTACCGTCATCTTCTCCGTAGTCATAGACGTTAGCGATACCGTCATGGTTAATCATGGCGGCATGTTTAGCTTCAGTTCTGAAGCGCTCAACAAAATCAGGATCACCCATGTATTGCTGTTTCAAAATCTTGATAGCAACCTTACGCAAGATAACTTCATCTTGAGCTTGCCAAACTTCACCCATACCGCCGGTAGCGATACGTGAAATCAAACGGTATCTTCCACCGTAAAGTTTTCCCTCTTCTGGTTTCACTTCTGCAACACCGCCTGCATTACTTTCTTAGCGATAGGGGCAGCCAGAGTGTTGCCTCGACCAGATTGTCCTTGACCGCCACCATCTTCAATAACAACTGCTACCGCTACCTGAGGGTTATCAGCTGGAGCAAAACCGGTGAACCAAAGTGTGTATGGTTGGCCGACACCATTTTCAGCAGTTCCTGTTTTACCAGCAACCTTGATGCCAGGTATCTGAGCATTAGAACTAACACCAGAAGAGACAGCAGCCACCATCATCTGTTTGATTCGTTCAGCAGTGCTGGTGGTAATCGATCTTCTAAGTTCAGTTGGCTTTGCCTCTTCAAGCAGAGTTAGGTTGGAAGTAAATATCTGATCAACCAGATATGGTTTCATCTCAACACCAGCATTAGCGATAGCTGCGCTAATCATCACCATCTGCAATGGGCTAACCCGAACATCAAATTGACCAAAAGAAGACAGCCCAGTTTGAGCTGCATCCATGTTCTCCGGATAGACACTTGCTGTTGATTTGAGTGGAATGTTTATTGATTCGCCAAAACCAAAAGCCCTGGCTTGTTTAGCGATAGCTTCTTGCCCTAAAGCAATACCTAACTGAGCAAAAGGAATATTGCAGGAGAGCTTGAGAGCGGTAGCAATAGAGACTGTCTTTGCCCCGCCACAACTACTCTCACCTGAGTTAGTGATCTTGGTTGTCGTACCCGGCAGGGTATAGGTTCTTGGGTTAGGTAGCAGAGACTGTGGTGTGTAATTGCCTGATTCAAAGGCGGCAGAGGCAACTACAAGTTTGAATACAGATCCTGGAGCATAGAGACCTCCACCGATTGCTCGATTGATAAGAGGCGCACCTTTATCGGTAAGCAATTTCTTGTAATTCGCCGAAGCATCGGCTGTGTTGTGTGTCGAGAGCAGGTTCGGATCAAAACCAGGCTTTGAGACCAAGGCAAGGATTCTTCCAGTGCTTGGCTCTATGGCTATCACAGCACCTTTTTTGTTACCCAATGCATCCCAAGCAACTTGCTGAACCTTCTCATCAATGCTGAGTTCAACCGATGCACCAGTTACCGGGTTACCAGAGAACAGGGCATTTAGCTGCTCGAAGAACTGAGCAGAGTTATCGCCACGAAGAGAACTATCAAGGAAGTTCTCTAAACCGGTTCTACCTTGATATAGGGAATAGAAACCAGTTAGAGCGCTGTATTGCTCGCCAGTGTATTTACGCAGATATTGGTAAGCATCGCTTGTCTTGATGGATTCCGCGATTGGTTTGTTATTTATCAGAATCGATCCACGCTGAGTTTTATAGCCATCATAAACAGCACGTTGATTTCTTGAATCATTATTTAGTGAATCAGCGTTCAGCACCTGCATGGTGCTGGCAGCTAAGAACAGCGCTAAGAACATCAAGAGAATGACATTCGCAACTCTTTTGATTTCAGGTGTCATGCGCTCACCGTCCCAGCTTTAGGGAGGGTATCTGAAAGACGTAGCAGCAAAGCAACGATTATCCAGTTAGCAACCAGAGACGAACCACCAGCTGCAAGCCAGGGGGTAGTAAGTCCTGTTAGTGGAACAACTCTAAGCACTCCTCCGATAACGATGAAGCACTGCAGTGCAATAACAAAACCTAAACCAACTGCGAGTAACTTACTGAAATCATCAGCATGCGCATTAGCAATACGAAGGGCACGAGAGACCAGAACCATATACATTGCAAGAACTGCGAACAAACCAACTAACCCAAGTTCTTCACCAATTGCAGAAATAATAAAGTCGCTTTGAGCTAGCGGAACAATAGAGGGCAAACCGCCACCTAAACCAGTTCCAAATAATCCACCGTGCGCTAAACCAAACATCGATTGAACTATTTGGTATGAACCACCAACAGCAGAATAGTTAGCTTCATTTAGTGGATCTAACCAACCATCTAGTCGACCACCGACGTAACTCATAAGCCTTGATGCCACTAGTGCTCCTGCGATAAACATCACAAGACCAACCAGAACATAGAACACTCGTCCGGTGGCAACATAAATCAAAACGAGAAACAAACCAAAATAAAGTAACGAAGTTCCCAGATCTCTTTGCAAAACCAAAACAGCAAGGCTAGCCAACCAAATAAAAACTATTGGGCCTAGTTCACGAGCTGGAGGAATTCTTAAACCTAAAGTCTTTCTACCAACAACAGCTAAAGCTTCTCTTCTTGAAGTTAGGTATCCTGCAAAGAATATAGTTAGTGCGATTTTGGCAAGTTCGCCTGGTTGGAAACTTAATGGGCCTAGGTTTACCCAAAGGTGTGCTCCGCTAACTGTTTTTCCAATCACAGGTAGCAGAGGAAGGATGAGCAATACAACACCTAAAGCCATTGAGATGTAAATGTATCTACGGAATGACAAATGAGACTTCACCAGAAAGAGCACAAGAGCTGCAAGAACAATCGCAACTACGGTCCAAATGACCTGACGTTCACCAACATTTCTATCAAGAGCGGAAAGAGATTTGACTAGATCTAAACGATAAATAATTACTATGCCCAGTGAGTTCAAAAGAAAAGTTATTGGCAGGATCAATGGATCGGCATCACTCGCTCTAAATCTAAGCACGAAGTGAAACGCCAGAGCTGCAACAACAGGCAAAGACCAGAAGAACCAAGCATCCGGCCTGAGAATAAATATTGTTGCTAATTGCACCTGAGCTAACTCAAAAGCATAGAGACCAAAACCAAAGAGCAACATGATTAGTTCGAGGTTGCGCTTTTTAGGCATCACCCGAACTCTGCTAGCCATTCTTAGCACTTTCAATTATTTGCTTTAGTTTCTTCTTAGCATCAGCCAAGCTATCTGCAGAAATAGTTCTTGATAGGAGCTCCTGTTGGAAATCAGGAAGAGAATCAACCTCAACAGTTGATTGTTGATAAAGATGTGAGAAACCAAACCCAGCAAAAGACTCTTTGATGCCCTGATAGATCGCTATCTTGCCGTCTTGAACAGCTAGATAGTATCTGCTCTGGGTATAGCTATAGATACCCCAGAGGCTTGCCCCGGAGAGTAAAGCCAGCGCGATAGCTAAAGCAGCCCCTCGGAGCTTCCAGTTCCTAACCTTGCCACCGAACTCGTTGATGGCCTTAGCCAGAGCAGGGTCCTTTTCTGAGAAGAACTCCTCTTTACTAGCTGAATCTCTAAAGGATTCCAACCAACGCACTGGGCTGAAGATCTCCAAGATACGACCAGCGCTATTGGATTTGATAACCACTTCATTAGCAGCTGAACCTAGCCAGGTAATGCCTTGAGTGATTTCATTGGTTTCTGTTGATTCACGAACATCGAGTAGCAGCACGGTTACGTTATCTGGTGCTCCGTATTCTTTAGCCTCATCAATTAGCAAATCAATTGCTTCATCAAGATTGGTAACTCTTAGGTTCTCTTCAATGATCGCTCCTGGCACATAGCTACATAAACCATCAGAGCAAAGTAGTAGTCGATCTCCTGCTTGTAATTCAAGTTGATGAATATCAAATTCAGGTTCTTCTGTTGCATCCCCTAGCACTCGCATCAATACATTTCTGCGTGGGTGATATAGAGCTTCTTCTTCAGTTATCTTTCCTGAGTCAACTAACTTCTGAACAAAAGTGTGATCTTTTGTAATTTGAGTCATCACGTTGTTTCTAAGTAAGTAAACCCTTGAATCACCAATGTGTGCGATGTTCGCTAAGTTCTCTGTCACTAGAACCGCATCCATTGTGGTACCCATGCCAGCAAGATAATTAAATTTAGAAACAGTTTCAGTTAGTTTCACGTTTGCTTCACGCATTGCATTAAGCAGCGCGCCAATAGCTAGTTCGCCATCTTCGTAAACATCATCAACTTTGGCGACGTGCTGTGTTGCAATAGCAGATGCAATATCTCCTCCAGCATGTCCACCCATACCATCAGCAACGACAAATAAGTTAACGCCCGAGTAACCACTGTCTTGATTACTTGAGCGAACTTTGCCTTTATCGCTTTTAGATACGCTGACAACCTTCAGAGCCATGCTTAGCCCCTAAGCTCAAAGATTGTCTTACCAATACGAATTTGCATATCTGCAGTTATGTTTACCGGTGCGCCAATACGCTGACCATCAACATATGTTCCGTTGGTTGAGTTCAAATCTTGGATCTGCCAACCTTCATCGTTTCTTTGAATACGTGCATGCTGTGATGAAACATAATCATCGTCAATTACAAAGTCACTGTTAGGCGCTCGTCCAATACGGATTTCTTTTCTATCTAAAACAAGCTCTAAACCTTGTAATGGTCCATCGATAACAACCAAAGTTGTTTGAACGGCATTCATAGTAGAGACAACAGTTGCTGACCCTGGAGCTGCCGAGAAATCACTCACGTTAGTAAGACCTGTTGTTGGTGACGAAACTGATTCAGGCAGATTCTTTTCAACTACTCGAGATAGCACTCGTTCACTGAAAAGGTCTGCACGAATGATCGCAATTATGCTCAAGATAAATAACCAGAGCACAAGTAGCAATCCTGCTCTAACAATAAATAGCGCTAGTTCACTCATTTATTCTCATCCGCGTTCTTAGCGATAATCCTAAAAACAAAATCGGTTCGGCCAGCTTCAATAACAGTGTCAGCAGAAATGCTCTGCGATTTAATACTTCGACCAGCAACCTTGGTGCCATTGGTCGAACCTAAGTCTTCGATAGTGGCGCTTGAACCATCCCAATTAATGGCAAAGTGAGTTCGCGACAAACCAGCATCGTTCACTGCTAGATCTGCTGAAGAATCCCTACCAACTGTGGTTCGGCTCTTAGCCAAGAGGTATCGCTTGCCACCAAAATCTAAAGCCGGTGTCCAAGCCACATTGGCAACCTCTGGGGCTTTTGCTCCAGAAGCACTTACCTGTATTTGGCCTACCGCTAAAGAAGCAGAAGCCTCTATTGCTATCTGTAAATCAGAGGAGAACTGATAACGCTGCTTCTTTGAGTGAGCTGACACCTGCTTAGTGATCTCTGAAACCAGGTTCTCACCCATTGGCGTAAGCCTTGCAAAATCTGCCTGAGAGAGCCTCACAGCGTAGGCATTGGGAGCGAGGATACGGTCACGGTCAACAACGGCCGCACCTTTATCCATCTTGGCCTTGATAGCAGCACTGATTTCAACTGGCTGCAACTGCGATTTGAATGCCTTAGAAAATGCACCATTAACAAATCGTTCAAGGCGACGCTCAAAGTTCTCTACAAAACCCAAAACTTTATCCTTCACTCGCTCTGGGTCAAGTTTAAGGTCAAGCCAGTAAATAAGTTGCTAGGTATCTATAAAACTGAAAGATACCTGCTAATTAGGTTGAGTTAGCCTGATATTCCTTAGTTGAAAAGCAAATTATTTGTATCTTTGAACTTGTCAGCACTCAATGAAAGTAGATGTCATGAACCTAAAGAACAAAGCAGTACTAGTTACAACCTCGGTAATCGCAGCTTCTGCACTATTACTTGCCTCCCCTGCTTTAGCTCACAAAAACCCAGGTAAGCCAGGTCCTAAGGGAACAAACAACTCTGTTGTTGCTACCCCAACCCCAAGCACTTCACCAACTCCTCCTGTATCAGGTAGACCAGGCGATCGAGATGGACGTGGACACCACGGTAAAGGACACGGCCCTAAAGGACACGGTGCTCCGATTACTCAGACCGTAACTGTTGATGTTCCAGCAACTGGCACATACCAACTACTTGTTACTGAAGTAAAGCCGGCCAATACTTCACCAACTCAGCCGGTTGTTGCTCCAAATCGTCCAGACAGAAGCTTCACCGTTGATGTCACTGGCACTGGATCACAAACCATTACTTTGAACTTGCCGCACCCAGGTCAATACAAAGTATCCCTAATCAGCGTTGCTTCAACACAAAGCATTACTGTTGCGGCTCCAACTAAGTAATTTTTCCTCTCTGGTTAAATAGATAAACCCCAGGTGGTTACACCGGGGGTTTCATCTTTAAGTCTTAGCCGACCTGTTGACGGCGTTTTCCTCTGGTGTGTGTAGGTGAGCAGCCTAGGTTCGAAGGAACGGCTGCACAGTCATCGCATAAAAGAATTAGGTCTCTGCAGCCAAGGGAAGTGCAGTTTCTAAAGTGTGATGTCGGAGATTCACACTTCTCACACTTGCCAATGGTTTTAGCATCTTCAGTGAAGTTGATGTTCAACCTGTCATCAAATACGTAAAGAGAGCCTTCCCATAGCGAGCTATCGCCCTGGCTTTCACCGTAACGAACAATGCCGCCATCAATCTGGTAAACCTCTTTGAAGCCGTTTTCAATCATGATTGCACTCAAGATCTCACAACGAACACCACCGGTGCAGTATGTGACGATGGGGCGATCTTTAATGTCGTCATACTTACCGCTTTGGATTTCTTTTACAAAGTCATGGGTGGTTTGAACATCAGGAATGATTGCATTCTTGAAACGGCCAATCTCAGCTTCAAAGGCATTTCTGCCGTCAAAGAAAACAACTTCATCGCCACGCTCAGCTACTAACTGGTCAACAGCTTTTGGCTTGAGGTGCTTGCCACCGTTAGTGACACCCTGTTCGGTGACAGTGATGGCATCAGGGGCATCGAAAGCGACTAGTTCATTACGAACTCGGACTCTAAGTCTTGGGAAGTCATTGCCTTCACCCATAGACCATTTGAAGTCGATCTTCTTGAAACCGGCGTATTGCTTGGTGGTTTTTACGTATTTCTTGAGGGCAGACATGTCTCCACCCAGGGTTCCATTGATCCCATGCTTAGAAATAAGAATTCTGCCCTTTAGTCCTAGGCTCTCGCAGAGGTTCTGCTGCCATAGTTTGACGGCCTCAGGGTCACTGATAGGAGTGAAGCCGTAGTAAAGGATGATCTTTTGTAGTTCCACTCTTGTAATTGTAAGGATATTGGCTTTGCTAAAACAGCCCTAGGATTAAGCCCATGACTGACATTCAAGGAATCAACAAAGCTGGCTTTGACTCAGCTATACGCCCACAAGACGACCTTTTCAGACACGCTAACGGTGACTGGCTGAAAAACGAGGATATCCCAGCTGATCAGGCTGTTCACGGCTCTTTCTATAAGCTCCGTGATGACTCAGAGGATGCTGTTAAAGCAATCCTCGAAGATGCTCAAGCAAACCCGAAGCTAGGTGTGAGCCAGCAGATCGGTGACATGTATGCATCTTTCCTAGATGAGGCAAGAGCTAATGAACTAGGTGCTGCTCCAATTGCTGCAGACCTTGAGCGAATTGCTAACGCTAACTTCTCAGAGCTAACTCGCATCATGGGTGAACTTGAAAGAACTGGTTCAAGCGGGTTGTTTGGTTTCTATGTGAACAACGATCCAGGTAACCCTGAGAGATATCTTGTGAACATGTATCAAGGTGGTTTAGGTCTACCTGATGAGTCTTACTACCACGATGAGAAGTATGCAGCGTTCCGCGATGCGTACGTTCCATACATCGCTTCAATGTTGCAGCATGCAGGTTGGTCAGCAGCAGATGCTGACAGAGATGCTGCAATCATCATGGCATTCGAGACTGGTCTATCTAAGTTGCACTGGAGCGTTGTTGAATCCAGAGATGCTGAGAAGACATACAACCTAAAAACTTTTGAACACCTAAAGAACATGATGCCGACATTCGATTGGGCTTCATACCTTGAAGGAATGAAGTTCGATTCAAAGATTCTTTTTGAAACTGTTGTGATGATGCCTTCATTCTTTGAAGGAATTGATTCTGTATACAACGAAGGCAACATCGATGCTGTGAAGTTGTGGTTGCAGTGGCAGGTTATTAACTCAACCGCTCCCTACCTAAGCGATGCATTTGTTAACACTCGTTTTGATTTCTATGGCAAGAAGCTAACTGGTCAGCCAGAGATGCGTGCACGTTGGAAGCGTGGAGTTCAACTTGTTGAAGGATCCCTCGGTGAAGCTGTCGGTGAGATCTATGTTGAGAAGCACTTCCCACCTGCAGCTAAAGCTCGCATGGATGAATTGGTGAAGTGGCTCATCAAGGCTTACGAAGAGTCAATCAAGAACCTTGACTGGATGACTGAAGAGACTAAGAAGAAGGCTCTAGTTAAGCTCTCTAAGTTCAACCCAAAGATTGGTTACCCAAGCAAGTGGAAGGACTACTCATCACTTGTTATTGACCGTGCTGATCTAGTTGGTAACGTACGTCGTTCATCAGCTTGGCAAGCAGATAAAGAAGCAGCCAAGATTGGTGCTCCACTAGATCGTGACGAGTGGTTCATGACTCCTCAGACAGTGAACGCTTACTACAACCCAGGTTTCAACGAAATCGTTTTCCCTGCAGCTATTTTGCAGCCTCCATTCTTTAGCTTGGATGCTGATGACGCTGTTAACTTCGGTGGTATCGGTGGAGTTATCGGACACGAAATCGGTCACGGTTTCGATGACCAGGGTTCAAAGTATGACGGCGACGGAGCACTTATCTCCTGGTGGACCGAAGACGATAGAGCTGCATTCGAAGAGAGAACCAAGATTCTTATCGAGCAGTATGACGCTCTAACTCCTGAAGGTCTTTCAGATGAATTCAAAGTCAATGGTGCTCTAACCATTGGTGAGAACATCGGTGACCTTGGTGGAATCACCATTGCATACAAGGCATACCTAATGAGCCTGAACGGTGAAGAGCCTCCAGTAGTTGATGGTCTAACCGGTGCGCAGAGATTCTTCCTGTCATGGGGCTTGATCTGGAGAGGTAAGTCAAGAGATGAGATCGCTATTCAGCGCTTAGCTACTGACCCACACTCACCTAGCGAATTCCGTTGTAACCAGGTAGCAAGTAACTTTGATTCCTTCTATGAAGCCTTTGGTGTCACAGAAGAAGATTCAATGTGGCTTGAACCTGCCAAGCGCGTTTCAATCTGGTAAGCATCCACAACTAGATGAAACTTTGGTTGCGCCTGTTATGGGCACATCTAAGTTGGCGTTGGCGTAGCAAAGTAACTGTGGCTGATGTTGGTGTTCGTCAATTTATGGTGTGGCCAACAGATATCGATATATTCCTACACATGAATAACGGAATATATCTAACTCTGTTGGATCTAGCTCGTTTTGATTTGATGAAACGTTCACGTGCGTGGCAGAAACTCAAGAAGCAAAAAGTTCATCCAGTCGTGGTTCAAGAAACAATTACCTTTAGAAAATCACTGACACCTTGGTTGAGATTTAATGTCGAAACAAAGATTCTTGGCTGGGACAATCAAGCATTCTTTATTGGTCAACGCTTTGTAGTCAAAGGGGAGATCTATGCAGAAGCAGTTGTGAAACTTAGATTCTTGCAATCCCCTAAAGGAACACCAACACCAACAGAAGTAAATGAACGTTTAGGTGGTTGGCCAGGAGAAGAACCTAAGTTACCTGCTTGGGTAACTCAGTGGAACACCTCAGTTGCTTTGCCTAAGGGAAGAGAGCAAGCTCCGTCAGACTGGACGAAGTAGTTCCGTAAAACCTTTGGTTGAGGACAGCTGTCCTTCAGGGTCAACAAACAAGGCTTGGATTCCATGACGCTCAGCAAGAGCCAAAGCTTGATCACCTGCTGCAAATAAAGCAGTTGCCCAAACATCAGCGCTTACCAGATCTTGCGCAACAACAGTTACCTGAGCTAACTGGTTAGCCCAAGCAAGTGTCTTTGGATTCCAAATGTGAACACCTCGTTCAGCGGTTCCAGAAGTTGCAACAGCACAATAGTTGCTCTCATTCAAATCAACAACGGTCAGAACTCCTGCTTCTTCTGAAGCAATAGTTACTGGAGTTGATATACCTATGCGCATAGCAAAGCCGGGTGTTATCTCTTGAGAGAGTCTGATATCCCCACCAGCATTCATTGCAAAATCTGTAATTCCATGTTGTTCTAGTTTTTCAGCGGCAAGATTGGCAGCCCAAGTTTTAACAACACCCGAGGGATCAAAAGTGTGCTGTGCAGTGAAAGCAGTAAACCAACCTTCAGTCTCTATTGTCCACTTCTCACAGAGATCCCAAATCTCATTGACAACAGGAGGGCACTCAGACACGGATGTTTCACCTCTAGCCAGTTTGCTAAGTGGTGAATCTGGTTTATAGAGACTGAAGATATTGTCTGCTTCATGAAGTATTGCAACAGCTTCATCAATTGCTTTAGAGGCATCAAGATCGGTTCTGCCAACAAATCTGAACACTGTGCCCATGCAGAATTCAGTGTGACGGAATTCCTTTATTTCATTCATGATATTAGAACTGCGCTAAAGCGTCATCGAGTGCCTGCATGAAAGCAGCCGTTGAGTATGTAGCACCTGACATCATCGAGGTATCAAAGCTTCCGCTCTGTGCCTGTTTAGCCAAAGTGATAAGGTATGGAAAAGAAGCCGCACGTCCATTAGTGGCACCGGCTTGGTTCATGGTGATGTCTGTGATTGTTGAACCTGTTTTGGTAACAGTTAGTTGAACTGTTCCAAATCTGTAATTCACAGGGTTGCTCTGGTGACTTACTTTCGTAGCAGGTGGCGGGGTGGTTGGTTTTGGAGTCGTTGGTTTCGGTCCAGGCGTTGTTGGTTTTGGTCCAGGAGTTGTCGGCTTAGGGCCTGGGGTTGTTGGATCAACAGTTGGGGTAACACTTGGGTGTGGTACGAAGTTGTCTGCAGGCTTTGCGTTAGCACCTAACTCAACACCGACAACAACAGAGGCAAGGGAGATAGCTCCCATCACAACTTGGCTTGATTTTCTCACCAGGCAAACTCCTCTGCATGTATTTGGTTCATCGGTGTTCCGGCAATCTCCAATGACTTTTCAACTGCTTTAGTAAATGCTGCAGGGCCACAGATATATACATCTGACTTAGCTACCTTTGGACAAAGACTTATCAACCTCTCATCGTCATCCAAGTGATCATCATTTCCTGCAGGTAACCAAGATGTTGGGTTCTTACGAGAACCTTCAAGTATGTGCAAGTAGAAGCCTCTGTGCTTTGCTATCTCTTGAAGTTCTTCTGCAAGTGGAGCATCGTTCCTATTTCGAATTCTGTAAATGATAGAAACATCACCTGGTCTTGCCGCGATACTCTCAGCGAGAGCTCTAATCGGAGGAGCACCGATACCAGCAGCGATAAGAACAACATTCTCCTGTGTTCTGCGATCTTCAGTAAAGACTCCGTAAGGACCTTCAAGAATGACTCTTGTCCCAGGTTTGATGTTCTGCATTAGAGCTGTGTCATCACCACGATTACCAACAGTGAATCGAAGCGTGTTATCGGTAGGCGCAGCGGATAGTGAGAACGGGTGTGCTCGCCACCACTGACTAGGTGTAACTAATCGAATAATGAAGAACTGTCCTGATTTAGCTTGGAAGCTCTTCAGTTTTCTACCTGAAATATAAATGGAAGTGCTATCACTCGATTCAGCAACAGCATCAGAGACTTTTAGGCCACGCAAACCAGATAGCACTATTGGGCTTAGCAATCTGAACCAAAGAATGTTAAGACCTACGAAAAGGTATGCACCAATCCAAAACATCTGCGCCAAAGGCTTACCGGCGATGTCTGTTCCAACATTGATCTGGTGAGGGATAGCCAGCATCACTGCACCGTAGGCAAGTAGATGAACTAGATACCAAGCTTCGTAAGGTAACCTGCTTCTGGTTATTTTGATTGAAGTAATAACAACGATGATCATAAGGACAAAAGCAATGGTTCCTGTCAACAGATCAGGAATGCTGTTAATCATGGTTAGAAACTCATCAACAACATTTTTAGAATCAGCAATGGCATAAGACCAAGTCACAGAAATAAAGTGCAGGATAACTAAATAAAGGATTGGTTTACCAAGACGTTTATGAGTAAGGGTTGCTCTGTCATGACCATAGATTTTGTCTAACCATGGCACACGAGCAATCAAAAGAGTTTGGATAAGCAGCAGGTCTGTTGCAATTAGAGCACTTAGGCGATCGATAGCACTTAGAGCTGCGTGGAGATCGGTAAGCCCAACCAGGCCACCATCAATCAAAAAGGTGAAGACCACCCACATGATGCTCAACCAGCCAAGAGATTCAACAAGGTCTTGAGCTCTGAGAACACCTAGCCACTTAGCCTTGCCGAGTTTGACCCTAGGGTTAGGCTCAACCAGCACTAGTGCCCTTGTGGGTTCGTTAGTTTCGAGGCTGGTCATGCTCTAAGTTTGCTGGTTTAGTCTGGATGAATCCTGAACGCTTGCTGAATGTCGTCTAGTAAGTGGAACCTCTGGGATGATTGCTTTGTTTACAAAACAAAGACGTTTGGCAGCGCATTACCCACGCTCTGCCTGAAATGGGAGTGTTTTAGGTGCAGAGGAACGAACGCGAGCTGATAGCTGAGCAGGCTGTCGCCCTGGTTCAGCAATGGCTGGAAGAATCCAAGCGTGAAGGGTCAAGATCCCCAGCCGAGAAGCGCCTAGCCAAAATACTCAAAGACCCTAATGGTCTTGATTGGACTCTAAAGTTCGTCGACCGAGTAATTCGCCCAAGTGATATAAAAGTAGCGGCTATTGAATTAGCCAAGCTATCTAAGGGTCTACCCGAGAGCTTGTCGCTATTGGATCGGATGACAATTCGTATTGGTGGCTTACTCGCCAAGCCCTTCTCATTCATTGTTATACCAACTGCTAAAGCAAGACTTAGACAACTGGTTGGCCATCTGATTGCTGATGCAAGACCTGGCAAGCTAACCAAACATATTGCTAAATCTAAATCTGATGGCATCAGTTTGAATCTAAACCTTCTTGGTGAAGCAGTTCTTGGTGAAGCCGAAGCTAATTACAGATATGAAGAGACCTTTAACTTACTAAGACGAGCGGATGTTGATTATGTTTCAATCAAGCTATCTGCTGTTGCTAGTCAGTTATCGATGTGGGGATTTGAACAAACAGTTCAACGACTAGTTGACAAACTAACTCCGCTATACGAATACGCAGCAAGTCAACCAACACCGAAGTTCATTAACTTAGACATGGAAGAGTATCGAGACCTTGGACTTACGATGCTCGTTTTCAAGAAACTTTTATCTAAAGAGCAACTTCACAACCTCGAAGCTGGAATTGTTTTGCAAGCATATCTTCCAGATTCTTTTGAAGCACTGAAAGAACTAACAGACTTTGCACATACCCGAACTGCTAACGGTGGTGCCGGTATCAAAGTTCGAATAGTAAAAGGTGCAAACCTTGCAATGGAAATAGTCGATGCTAATTGGCATGGCTGGGAATTAGCTACCTATTCCACTAAAGCTCAGAGCGATGCAAATTACAAAAGACTTATTGATTACTCCTTGGATAAGAACCGAATCAAATCACTAAGAGTTGGTATCGCAGGTCACAATCTTTTTGATTTAGCTTTTGCTCACAAATTATCTATAGCCAGAGAAGTATCAGATCGAGTGGAATTCGAAATGTTACAGGGCATGGCTCAGCATTTAGCCGCTCAGGTAAAAAATAGCGTTGGCTCACTCTTGCTATACACACCGGTGGTTAGACCCAGTGAGTTCCAGGTAGCTGTTGCATATCTAACAAGAAGACTTGAAGAAAACGGAAGTCCTGAAAATTTCATGTCAGGAGTATTTGACATCACAACCGATAGAGATGTCTTTGATCGTGAGCGCATGAGATTTGAAACATCGCTTAGAACCATGGATGAGTTAGGCCCATCTCAAAACAGAACTCAAAACAGGCTTAATGAAAAGACAGTTACAAACAGAATATTTAGTAACGCTGCCGATACTGATCCAGCCTTAGCTAATAACCGTGACTGGGTAAGACAAGTACTGGCTGGAGCTAAAGCGCTTGTTGGTAAATTACAGTCCCATGAATCCCACGTTGCCAAAGCCGCAATAGAAACCTATGAGCTAGAAGAACTTATTACTGATGCTAGAAAAGCAGCTGATAACTGGGCTTCAGATGCAGAGCATCGCAAGCAGATTCTCCTGAAGGTAGGGGCAGAACTGGCTAACAGCAGGGGAGCATTACTGCAGTTGATGATTGCTGAAGCAGGTAAGACCATAGGTGAGGCAGATGCGGAGCTAAGCGAGGCCATCGACTTTGCTAACTTCTATGCCCACTCGATAGATGAGATAACAACAACTGAGCGATTAGATGGAGTTACCTTCATCCCTCACAAGCTAGTTGTTGTTACCCCGCCTTGGAACTTCCCTGTTGCTATTGCTGCCGGTGGTGTTCTAGCTGGGTTAGCAGCGGGAGCAGCCGTGATCATAAAACCAGCCCCCCAGGTAGTGAACTGTGTGATTGCAATGGTTGAAACTCTTTGGCGCGCAGGAGTCCCTAGAGATGTTCTTCGTTTGGCAATAGTTCCTGATAACGAACTTGGCTTACAACTAGTTGGCAACACCAAAGTAGATTCCGTCATTCTGACTGGTGCTTTTGAAACAGCTCAGTTGTTCAAGAATTACCGACCAAGGATGAACCTTGCTGCTGAAACTAGCGGTAAGAACGCCATAGTGATTTCACCGTTTGCCGATCTTGATCTAGCAGCTAATGATTTAGCGAAGAGTGCCTTTGGACATGCTGGACAGAAGTGTTCAGCAGCTAGCTTAGGTATCTTGATTGGTTCGGTTTATCAGAACAAGCAATTCTTGAAGCAACTGGTTGACTGTGTTGAATCGATGAAGGTGGGTTACGGTCCTCAAGCAGATGCCACCGTTGGACCGCTAATTGAACCACCATCACCTAAGTTACTCCGAGCACTTACTCAGTTAGATAAAGGTGAGAGTTGGTTACTAGAACCTAAGCAACTGGATGAGTCAGGAAGACTTTGGCGACCAGGTATCAAGATTGGTGTTCAACCAGGTTCTTTCTTCCATCTAACTGAAGTATTTGGTCCAGTTCTTGGGATCATGAAAGCAAAAGACTTAGAGAATGCTTTAGAAATACAAAATGCAACTGACTTTGGTTTGACTGCTGGTATTCATTCCTTGAACACGGATGAAATCAAATACTGGTTGGACAACATCGATGCAGGTAATCTCTATGTAAATAGAGGAATCACAGGAGCAATTGTTGAAAGACAACCGTTCGGTGGTTTCAAGAGATCATCAGTTGGTTATGGATTAAAAGCTGGTGGAAGAAACTATCTTTTGCAGTTCGGTCACTTTGAAGATTCTGCTGATGTTCAACTAGATACTAAGTTGAACGTTGATGCCTGGGAGCAGATGTTGGCTCTAGTAGAGCCAGAGAAACTGGGCTGGCTACACCAAGCCATTCGTAGTGATAGTTACTGGAAAGAAAAGCTATATCGCCCCAAGGCTCTTGATGCTGGAAACCTCGAAGTCGAAGGTAACTATCACCGCTATCTTCCAAGCCCTGAAAAGAACATCATCATTCGAGTAAGTAGACATGCTACAAAAGCTGAGTTGGTGAGAGTCCTTGTTGCAGTTGCTCAAGTTGGCTTTACTCTCTCTATTCACCCTGGTTTCCAAATGGCTAATCAGCTAACTGATGATCAACTTGAAGAACTAAGAGGAAGCGACTGGGGTCGTTTTGCAATTCAGACCGAAGACGAGTTCGTGGCAGGAATTCAAAAGGTTCAGCCTGGAACCAAATTATTTGTAATTGGTGCAAAAGAGCCCCAGCTAGATGATCTTCAGGCAAACCCGGACCTCTTTGTTATTGATACCCCGATAACCAAATCAGGAAGAGCCATGCAGCTAGCCTTCTACCGTGAGCAGTCAATATCAATTACACAACATCGCTTCGGAGCTATCTCAAGTGAACTGCTAAACATATTTAAACCGCTAGTGTAAAGCCATGACTGACCTACCTATCACTAGAACCTTTAACGACTCTTTCGGAGTTGAAATCACTTTTTATGTTTGGCCTATCGAGAGACCTAAAGCCATCGTTCAGATAGCCCACGGTCTTGGCGATCACGCTAGAAGATATGACCAGCTAGCGAGTGCGCTTAATAAGGCTGGCTACTCTGTTTATGCAGATGATCACAGAGGTCACGGTGTTACCGGTAAGAAGCAGGTTGCTAGTGGTGCAACTAAGACCATGGGTAACTTAGGTAAGGGTGGAATTAAAGCTGCTTTTGAACAGGTTCATGAGATGACCAACATCATCAAAAAAGAAAACCCAGGCGTCAAGCTAGTTCTCTTTGGCCACTCTTACGGTTCATTTATTTCTCAGAAACTTATCAATCAGTATTCAAATGAATACGATGCAGCAATTCTGTCTGGTTCATCACTACTGGTGCCTGGTGTTCTTGGAGCAGGTGGCTTTAACAAGAAGTGGGATAAAGAACCAGACCGAACAGGTTTTGAATGGTTATCAAGAGATAAAGCAGTTGGTAAGGCATTTGAAGCTGACCCACTAACTTTCTATGCAGCTGCAGCAAAAGTATTTGGTGTCCCAAATGCTATTCAGTTGTTCTTCACACCTAAGCGTGGAATAAGAACTGATCTTCCACTATTACTTCAAGCAGGTAGCGATGACCCGATCGGTGCTGAGCGTGGTAACGAGATGCTAGCCAATACTTATAGAAATAAGTGTGGTCTTGAGAATGTGACTGCAATCATTTATCACGATGGCAGACATGAAATGTATAACGAGATAAACAAAGAAGAAGTAATTCGTGATCTTCTAGCCTTTATCAAAGCTAACGTCGCTTAGTTTAACTCTCTAGCTAACAGGTCATGAGTTTCAGGGTGACGCTTCATGTATGTCACAACGTAAGGACATACTGGCCACACTTTGCCTAGGTTCTTGTCTCTAACATCAGCAAAAGCTTCACGCATCAATATCGCTGCATAGTTCTTACCCTGATGAGCAGGATCTACTTCTGTGTGTGGGAACTGCATCTCTTCACCTACGAAGACGTAGTCCGCGTGACCAATCTTTTGATCCCCTAGCCATAATTCATAACGGCTTAGCTCTGGATTGTGTAAAACATGTGGGTCCATGCTGTTAATCTCTTTCTGTGCAGAACAATTCGAGTTACCAGGTTATCCAAGGGGATAACCTTGCTGTTTT